>Ga0208138_100033_pt1 | contig 116524 bp, 103 predicted proteins | sample AntRauMetaRauer3_FD_184786 | JGI IMG/M metagenome (GOLD analysis project Ga0208138, IMG submission 184786) | Saline lake microbial communities from Rauer Lake, Antarctica, in enrichment culture - Antartic Rauer Lake 3 Metagenome Rauer3 (SPAdes)... ... | reverse complement strand
GGGGGAAGTGTGCCCGGAGCCCGAGAAATTGCTCAAAAAATAGCCAATTCCACGCCCTGAGAGCCATCATGCCCACCGAGCCCGTCATCTGGGTGCTCCTGACCAACCCGGTGCAATATCCGGGCTAGGCCCCCTAGCGGCCGGTGAAAGGCCGGGGGCGGCCATCACGCCTGGTAGTCGGGAAAACCAAAGGCATCGGGGTAGCCGAACAGGGCCACGCTGCCGCCGGTGTGCAGGAACACCACGTTCTCGCCTTCCTTGAAATGGCCCTTGCGGATCAGGTCGATCAGGCCCGCCATGCCTTTGCCGGAGTAGACCGGATCGAGCAGGATGCCCTCGTGGCGCGCCATCAGGGTGACGGCCTCGACCATGCTCTCGGTGGGGATGCCGTAGCCGTCGCCGACGTAGTCGCAGTTGGCCACGACGTCCTCGCGGGACACCACGCCGGAGAGTCCGAGCTTGGCCTCGGTCTTCTGGGCCAGCGCGAAGACATTGGCCTCCTGCTTGTCCTGGGGCGCACGCACGCCGACGCCGAGCACCGGGATGCCCGCGTTGCAGGCGGCCAGACCAGTGACCAGGCCCGCCTGGGTGCCGGCGCTGCCGGTGGCATGCACCAGGTGATCGATCTGCAGCCCCATCTCGTTGGCCTGGGCCAGAAGTTCCAGGGCGGCGTTGACGTAGCCCAGGGCGCCGATCTCGTTGGAGCCGCCGCCGGGAATGATGTAGGGGGTCTTGCCCTCGCCCTTCAGCTTCTCGGCCAGGGTCTCCATCTCGGCCGCCATGTCGGCGCCGCCGGGGCGCTTCTCGACGCTGGCGCCGTGCAGCTGGTCGAGGAAGACGTTGCCGTTATAGTTGTAGGCCGGGTCGTGGCTACCGGTGCGATCCTCGAGCAGGATGTGGCACTCGAGGCCCAGCTTGCAGGCCGCCGCGACGGTCTGGCGGGCGTGGTTGGACTGGGTCGCGCCCTGAGTGATGATGGTGTCGGCGCCCTTCTCCAGCGCATCGGCCATCAGGAACTCGAGCTTGCGGGTCTTGTTGCCGCCGGTGGAGAGCCCCGTGCAGTCGTCGCGCTTGACCCACAGGCGTGGCCCACCCAGCAGACGGCTCAGGTTATCCATCGGCTCAAGGGGCGTCGGCATGTGGCCGAGCCGAACACGGGGAAAGCGGGAAAGATGCATACGAGCCTCCAGGCGAGTAATTTGTTGTGACATAAGCGTGCTCTCGAAATGAGACGGTCAACGGGCCGGCGAACCCTGGTTCACCGCCGACCGGTCTGTCCTAAAACTAATACCTGCACGCCGATGCGGACCAATGCCAAGATGCTCGTGAACGGTTACTTTTTTGCATACGCCACAGATACCACTGAACCGGCATTGATCCCTGGAAGATTGTGATGAAGATCGAGTGGATTGAAGATTTTCTTGCGCTGATCGAGGCGGGCACCTTTTCCCAGGCCGCGGAGATGCGGCACGTCACCCAGCCGGCCTTCTCGCGGCGCATCCGCCAGCTGGAGGAGTGGCTGGGGGTCGAGCTGATCGATCGCCACTCGACGCGTCTCGCCCTCACGCCCCATGCGCGGGCCTACGAACCCTCGATGCGCGACTGGCTGGCGCGCCTCTACGCCATGCGCAGCCGCATTCGGGCGGATGCCCTGCACGGCCCGAGGGCGATCCTGACCACCCAGCACACCCTCACCGTGAGCTACCTGCCGCGACTGCTGCGCCACTTCCGTCAGCAGGCACCGGAGGCGCGCCTGCAGGTCCGGTCGTCGGATCGCAGCGACTGCATTCGCCAGTTCCAGCGCGGCGAGGCCGACCTGCTGCTGTGCAGCGAGCTCGAGGGCGCGCCGCTGTTCCTGGATCGCGAGGAGATCGAGCGCGTCCCGCTGGGCGTGGAGCAGCTGATCCCCGTCTGCGCCGCCGGCCCGCATGGCCAACCCCTGTTCGACCTCGGGGGCAAGGCGCACCTGCCGCTGATCGGCTACGAAGCGGACAGCTTCCTGGGGGGAGTGCTGGCCAGCCCCTACCTGCTCGACCTCCAGCGCCGCTTCGATACCGAGCTGGTGTGCGAGACCTCGTTCACGATCGGCATTCGCGAGCTGGCCCTGGCGGGCCTGGGGATCGGCTGGCTGCCGCACGGCCTGATCGAGGAGGACCTGATGGCGGGCCGGCTGGTCTCGCTGCGGGACATGCTGGGCGGCCCCAAGCTGGTCGTGGCCTGTTATCGCCAGCCCGACGTCGAAGCCGCCTCGCTGGAGACGCTGTGGCAGCTGATGCACGATCGGCCACCGACGATATGAGCGCGGCGGGAAGGCTCGGCGCCATGGGCCGAGTGCGATAAGCTAGTGAGTACTGACCATCACTGAGCACGCGGCGCCGCCCCTGGGTGACGCGCCGCCCAAGGAGGCATCATGAGCCATGGTATCCGTCGCATCCTGTGCTGTGTGGGGCTGAAGATCGACTGCAATCCGGTGCTGGCGCAGGCGGTGGGGCTGGCGGTGGCCACCGGTGCCGAGCTTGAGGTGCTGCACGCGGTCAAGTCGCTGTCCGATGACGTCGTCAACACGCTCAGGGTCAACATCCCGGATCGGCAGATCCTCGAGACCCTGCGGGCGCAGCGTCTCGAGGAGGCCGGTGAAGTGCTGGAGACGAAGATCGAGACCTTCTGGGCCGGCCACCCCGAGCTTCGGGAAGCCTTCGGCGCGCGCGAGATGCCGCGCAGCGTGCTGGAGGGCTATCCGGCCATCGTGATCACCGACTTCGCCCATCGCCGCGGCAGCGACATGATCGTGATGGCGGCCAACAAGCGCAGCTTCTCGGCCACCTATGCGGGCAAGATCACCAAGGGCGTGATCAAGCGCTCCCACGTGCCGGTGGTAGTGGTGCCGCCGCGTCGGGACTGATCCGCGGCAGCGACAGGGTGAAGATGGTGCCGCGCTCGGCGCTGCTCTCGACGCCCACTTCCCCGCCGTGCCACTGGGCGATCGAGCGCACGATGGCAAGCCCCAAGCCGCCGGAATCCACCGAGCCGGTGCGCGCGGGATCGCAGCGATAGAAGCGTTCAAACACCCGCGACAGGTCATCGGGCGCGATGACGTCGCCCTGGTTCTGCACGCGCAGCTCGACCCGCTCCGCCGTGACCACGGTGCTGACGCAAATCGGCGTGCCGCTGCGGCCGTGGCGCAGGGCATTGGCCAGCAGGTTGGCTAATGCCCGGCGCAGCAGCTCGCAGTTGGCCACCACGCTGCCGCTGGCACGATGAATAAGCTCGCGACCGTCGTCTTCCGCCATGCCCTCGAAATACTCGCAGAGCTGTTCGACCAGCACGCTCAGGTCGACCACCTCGCGCGGGATCTCCTTCGACGGATTCTCGGTGCGCGCCAGCAGCAGCATGCTGTCGATCATGCGTGACAGCCGCTCGTACTCCTCGATGTTCGACTCCAGCACCTGCCGATACTCCTCAGCGCTGCGCTCCCGTCGCAGGGTGTGCTGCGTCTGCCCCAGCAGGTTGGTCAAGGGCGTGCGCATCTCGTGGGCCATGTCCGCCGAGTAGCGGGCGAGCTGCAAGAAGCCCTCCTCCAGGCGATCGAGCATCTGGTTCAATCCGAGGCTCAGCGCGCCGATCTCCTGGGTCTCGCCCTCGTCGTTGAGGCGTCGATCCAGATGGCGCACATCGATGCGGTTGGCCTGCTCGGCCAGGCGGCGCAGCGGTCGAAGGCCCCGGCGACTCACCCCCCACCCCAGCAGAAAGGCCAGCAGTGCGCCCGCGGCCAGGGCCAGCCACAGCCGCAGCCGGTAGGCCGAAAGCATCTGCCGGCGCTCGTCGAGCAGCTTGCCGGCCACCAGCGTCAGCGGCCGCCCGCCCTGCTCCAGGGTCTGCCAGGCCAGGCGTGCCGGGATCGCTCCGGACACGTCGTCGAGGCGCACCTCATCGCTTGCCGGCAGGTCGGGCACCGGCAGGCGTCCCGGATTGACCTCGATCAGCACCTTTCCCCGGGCGTCGAGGATCCACAGCAGGCTGTCGCGGTTACCCAGCATGTTGGCGTAGAGCTGGGGGCGCTGGCGCAGCGCGGCGACGCTCTCGCCGTCGTCGAGCAGCGCCTCCATGCGCTCCAGGCGCCCGCGCAGCATCTGGTCGTCGCGCCAGGCGATCTCGCGATTCAGCGAGTGATAGAGGTAGGCGCCGATGCTGCCCAGCAGCAGCACGCTGACCAGGGCGAACAGCAGCGAGAGGCGCGCCGCCAGGGAGTTGAGCACCGGCATCAGGAGCGATCCTCGAGCACGTAGCCCATGCCGCGCTCGGTGTGGATCAGCTTGGGCGTGTAGGGATCGTCGACCTTGGCGCGCAGCCGGCGCACGGCCACCTCCACCACGTTGGTGTCGCTGTCGAAGTTCATCTGCCAGACCCTTGACGCGATATAAGTGCGCGACAGCACCTCCCCTTCGCGATCGAGGAACAGCTCCAGCAGCGCGAACTCCTTGTTGGTCAGCGCGATGCGCTCGCCCTGGCGGGTCACCCGGCGGCGCAGCACGTCCATCTCCAGATCGGCCACCCGGAAGTGCTCGGTCTCACGGGGCGGGCCGCGGCGCAGCAGGGTACGCACTCGCGCCAGCAGCTCGACGAAGGAGAAGGGCTTGACCAGGTAGTCGTCGGCGCCCAGCTCGAGGCCCTTGACGCGATACTCCACCGCGTCGCGGGCGGTCAGGAAGAGCACCGGCACCTGGCTGCGGCGGCGGATCAGCTGCAGCAACTGCCAGCCGTCCAGGCCCGGCAGCATGACGTCGAGGATGATCAGGTCGAACTCGCTCTCCTCGATCAGATGCTGCGCATCGAAGCCGTCGCGCGCCACCTCGACGCGATACCCCGACTCACTGAGCCCCTTGCACAGATAGTCAGCGGTCTTCTGTTCATCCTCTACCACCAGGATACGCATACCGCCCCTCCGCGAAATCGGCACAGAGTAGCCGGCCCCGGCTCCCTTGCCCATTACAAAGCTGTAATCCTGCCGTCAGGTGATTGACGAGGCCTGCGTGTCACGATGGCTTCGTCAATTCATCAGGAGGTTCTCATGACATCACGACTGGCTCGACTGCCTCTGCTCGGTGCCGCCCTGCTGGCCGGCAGCGTCCTCGCCGACACCGGTGCAGGCCTCACGCAGCAGAACCTGTCGCTGGAGCTGGCCAATCGCCTGGTCGACTCCACGCTCGAGGCCTGCCATACCGACGGCCGCACCGCCGTCGTGGCGGCCGTCGACCGCGGCGGCAACCTGGTGGCCCTGCAGCGCGACGACAACATCGGCCCGCACAACACCGTGGCCGCCCAGCGCAAGGCCTTCACCTCACTCTCGACCGGCACCACCAGCCGGGCGCTGGCCAAGATCGCTCGCGACGATCCCGAGTCCGCCAACCTGAACACCCTGGACGAGCTGCTGCTGCTCGGCGGCGGCGTGCCGCTGACCGTCGACGGTCAAGTGATCGGCGCCCTGGGTGTGGCCGGCGCCGGCGGCTCCGCCATCGATGAAGGCTGCGCCATCAGCGCCATCGAGGACGTGCTGCCCCAGGCCAACGCCGGCCAGTAAGCCAGCCACGACCGAACATGATGGATCGATGAGCATCGATTCGCACGACACAAAGCATCACAGCACCAGATTCACGACAACCGTTTCGACAACCATTTCGACAACACCCGTAAGGAGTCACCCATGAAAAAAGTCCTCTCTTCACTCGCCGCCGGTATCGTCCTCAGCAGCGCCGCCGCCACCGCCATGGCCGCCGACAACCCGCTGAGCGTGCACGTGCTCAACATCCAGAACGGCCAGCCGTCGCCGGGCGTCGAGGTCGAGCTCGAGCGTCGCACCGACGCGGGCTGGGAATCCATGGCTACCGCGACCACCGACGAGGCCGGCCGCATCAACGCCCTGTATCCCGAAGACGAAGCCTTCGAGGCGGGCGTGTACCGCGTGACCTTCGAGACCGGCGAGTGGTTCGCCGAGCACGACACCGCCACCTTCTTCCCGGAGATCCCGGTGCCCTTCCAGGTCGAGAACACCGAGCAGCACTACCACGTGCCGCTGCTGCTCAGCCCGTACGGCTACTCCACCTACCGCGGCAACTGATAACTGCCGGCGTGGATCGACTCGACAGGGTCGATTCACGCCAGTGAGTTCATTCAAGCCCGCTCACGCAAGACCGTTCACCTAAGTTTCAACATCGTTTCAATATCGCTATTGCCGGAGGTTTACCATGCTGTCCAAGTCACTTGCAGGTCTGATGCTGGCCACTGTCATGCTCGCCGGAACGGCCCAGGCCGACCCGGCCACCGAGCGTGCCTTTAGCCTCAACGAGGCGACGATCTCCTACGCCGCGCCGATGGACATGACCGACCTGGAGGTCTTCGCCGGCGGCATGCTCGGCGACTCCACGGCCATGATGCAGGCGCGCCAGCGCCTGCAGCAGAGCCAGAACGCCACCCGCGATCTGGCCCTGATGCCCAGCGGTCTGTATCCGGCCCGCGAGGCGACGGGCAGCTAAACGCTCCACAACGCACCCGTCCACCGGGTGCCGGATGTGATAAAGCAATAGAGTAATAGCGAAGATGCCAGTCGGCGCAGGCCGACTGGCATCGTTGGGTCTGGGCACACGAATCTGGGCGACACGTTGATCTGATGGGCATCGGTCAGAACGAGGCGAGCAGCCGCCCCAGTGTCTCCATGGCCCGCTCGCTGCGCGCCGTCCACGGGTGGCCGTAGCTGAGGCGGGCGCAGTGGCGAAAGCCCTGGGTAGCCGAGAAGATGGGGCCCGGAGCCAGGCTGACGCCCTGATCCAGGGCCATGCGGAACAGCTGCAGCGAGTCGATGTGTTCCGGAAACTCGACCCACAGGAAGTAGCCGCCCTCGGGCCGGGTGATCCGGGTACCGGCGGGAAAGTGTCGGTCGGCGGAGGCCAGCATGGCGGCCTGCTGTGCTTCCAGGGCATGGCGCAGCGTGCGCAGGTGGCGGTCAAAGCCGCCGCGCAGCAGGTAGTCCGCGATGGCCGCCTGAGCCGGGATCGACGGGGAGATGGTCGTCATCAGCTTGAGACGCGAGATCGCCGCGGCGAAGCGCCCTCCCGCCACCCAGCCGACCCGATAACCGGGCGCCAGACACTTCGAGAAGGAGCCGCAGTGCATCACCAGGCCCTCGTCGTCGAACCACTTCACCGGCGTCGGCGGCGTGCTGCCGAAGTACAGCTCGGCGTAGGCGTCATCCTCGAGCATAGGCAGCTGATGGCGCTTCAGCAGGGCATAGAGGCGACGCTTGCGCTCATCGCTGAGGCTGGCGCCCTGGGGATTCTGCAGGTGGCTCATGAACCAGCAGGCCTTGATGGGCAGGGTCGCCAGGCGTTCCTCGAGGATATCGAGGTCGATGCCCTCACGCGGATGCACCGGAATCTCCACCGCCTTCAGTTCGAGCCGCTCGAGCACCTGGAGGCTCGCGTAGAAGGCCGGCGCCTCGATGGCCACCAGATCCCCCGGCTGAGTGACGCACTGCAGGCCCAGGTTCAGCGCCTCCATGGCGCCGTTGGTGATCACCAGCTCCTCCAAGGGCAGCTGCATGCCGCCGAGCGTGTAGCGCAGGGCGATCTGGCGGCGCAGGTCGGGATGGCCGGCGGTCATGTCGGCGATCACCGCGTCGGGCGACAGCCCGCGCAGCCCCCGCGCCATGCTGCTCGCCAGGCGCGACAGGGGAAAGAGCTCGGGGCTCGGGAAGGCCGAGCCGAAGGGCACCGTGCTGGTGTCCTGGAGCGACTCGAGCACCGAGAAGACCAGCTCGCTGACCTCCACCTCGGCGGGATCCACCCGCTGCACACAGACCCTGGGCTCCTCCATCAGGCACCGGGCATTTGCGCGCACGAAATAGCCCGAGCGGGCCCGAGCCGTGATGAGCCCGCGGTTCTCCAGCAGGTAGTAGGCCTGGAACACGGTCGATGGGCTGATGCCGTGGCGCTGACTGGCCTGGCGCACCGAGGGGATGCGCTCGCCGGGCGCCAGCACGCCCTGGCGGATGAGCGTCGCAATCCTGTCGGCAAACTGCTCGTAGCGCTTCATCGGCTCCGTTTCCGGCGAGTCGGGGGGAGCGTCAGCATACCCCAGGCGCTCGCTGCGAAAACAGGCACGGCCGGGGAGAGAAACCACAGCACAGCAGCAAGCGCCGCGGTACATGGTGCGGAGAGCATCTGATATGGCTTTTTGCTTGCCAACTGAGCCTGTTATGCCAAGCACCCGACACGCATAGTGCGGGCATCGCCAGCCTGCCCTTTCCCTGGATACCGATATGACGCAACGCATCCCCCTTCACGACCTGGCGGCCGATGCCGGGGTCGGTCACCACGAGCCCGCCGGCACCCCGCCACCGACGAGGCCCGCCACGCGCTCGCGCCTCTACGTCCGCGAGATAAAGGGAGTCTTCCAGCGCCTGCGACGCCGCGCGAACTGGGTGCTGATGGCGCTCTACGTCGGGTTGCCCTGGATCAGCTGGGGGGATCGCCCCCTGGTCTGGTTCGACCTGCCGAGCCGCGAGTTCCACCTCTTCAGCGCCACCTTCTATCCCCAGGACTTCATCCTGCTGGCCTGGCTGCTGATCGTCTGCGCCTTCGGCCTCTTCCTGATCACCGTGCTCGCCGGGCGCGTCTGGTGCGGCTATGCCTGCCCGCAGAGCGTCTGGACCTTCCTCTTCATCTGGTTCGAGCATCGTCTCGAGGGCCCGCGGCACCGGCGCATGCGTCGCGACCGCTCACCTCGACGCCTCGATGCCCTGTGGCGCAAGACGGCCAAGCATGGCGCTTGGCTGGCCATCGCCTTCGCCACCGGCCTGACCTTCGTCGGCTACTTCACGCCGATACGCGAGCTGGTCGTCGACCTGGCGAGCCTCGACGTCGGCCCCTGGGCGCTATTCTGGATCGGCTTCTTCACGCTCTTCACCTACCTCAATGCGGGCTGGCTGCGCGAGCAGGTGTGCCTGCACATGTGCCCCTACGCCCGCTTCCAGTCGGCGATGTTCGATGCCAACACGCTGATCGTCTCCTACGATGCCGCCCGGGGCGAGCCGCGCCGCGACCGCCAGCACAAGGCCGCCAGCCAGGCCGCACCAGCGGGCGACTGCATCGACTGCGATCTGTGCGTCCAGGTGTGCCCCACCGGCATCGACATCCGCGACGGCCTGCAATACGAATGCATCGGCTGCGCCGCCTGCATCGATGCCTGCGACGACGTCATGGAGCGCATCGGCAAGCCGCGCGGCCTGGTGCGCTACACCACCGAGCGGGCCCTGGCCGGCCAGCCCTCGCGGATCCTGCGCCCCCAGCTAGTGGGCTACGCCATTGGGCTTGCCGTGATGATCGCCGTGATGGTGGCGTTCATGCTCGATCGCACACCCCTGCAGTTCGAGATCGAACGGGACCGCCAGCGACTCTTCACCCAGGTCGCGGAAGGCCGCGTCGTCAACCACTACACCCTGACCCTGCGCAATCAGGACGACCGGGCGCATCGCTTCCGCCTCGACGCAACCGGCCTCCCGGCACTGTCCCTGATCGGTCCCGACGTCATGGAAGTGGGAGCGAATAGCACCCAGCGCTGGCGGGTCGCGCTTCAGGCCGAGAGCGAGGCCCTGACCCGGCCGAGCCACCCCGTCATGCTGAGAATCGTCGCCGCCGGCGACGATGCGCTGGCGATCGAGCGCGAGACACGCTTCCTGGGGCCGGCCGCCCCGCGCTGAGGGCGCCGGACGACACTCCAAAAAAAACCCCCTCATCGAGGGGGCAAAAACAGCAAAGCATGGAACATCGCAAGGCGTCGCGATCAGGCGTGACGATCGAAACCGTTATCCAGGAACGGATAGTCGGTGTAGCCCGTCTCGTCGCCGCCGTAGAAGGTATCGGGGTTCGGCTCGTTGAGCGCGGCGCCGACGCGGAAGCGCTCGACCAGATCCGGGTTGGCGATGTAGGAACGCCCGATGGCCACCGCATCGGCGATCCCGTCATCGATGATCCGCTGGGCGCGCTCGGCATCGTAGTGGCCGCAGAAGATCAGGCTGCCGGTGAAGCGCTCGCGCAGGGCGCGACGGAACTCATCGCTGAACTGGATATCGCCACCGGCCCAGTCCGGCTCGTTGACGTGCACATAGGCGAGGCCGCGACGAGACAGCTGCTCCATCAGGTAGAAGGCCATCTCCTCCGGCTCGTCGTCGGTCAGGCCGAAGATCTCGATGAAGGGCGTCAGGCGAATGCCGGTGCGCGCGGGCCCGAACACCTCGGCCACCGCATCGACCACCTCCAGCGGGAAGCGGGCGCGGTTCTCCAGCGAGCCGCCGTACCGGTCGGTGCGCTGGTTGGTGCCGGTGGCCAGGAACTGGTTGAGCAGGTAGGCGTTGGCGGCGTGCACCTCGACCATGTCGAAGCCTGCCCGCTTGGCGCGAATCGCCGCCTGGCGATAGTCGTCGACGATGCCGGGGATCTCGTCGGTCGCAAGCGCCCGCGGGGTGCTGGTCTCGTGGCGACCGGCGCTGCCGTCGGGAAACTCGACGAAGCACTGGGCCCCCTCGCCCTTCAGGGCGCTCGGCGCCACCGGCGCCTGGCCATCCGGCTGCACCATCTCGTGGGAGACGCGGCCGACGTGCCACAGCTGCAGGGCCATGCGTCCGCCCTTGGCGTGCACGGCGTCGACCACGCCCTTCCAGCCGGCTTCCTGCTCGTCGGTCCAGATGCCGGGGGTATAGACGTAGCCCCTCGCGGTGGGCGAGATATTGGTCGCCTCGCTGATGATCAGCCCCGCGCCGGCGCGCTGGCCGTAGTAGGCCTGCTGCAGCTTGCCCGGCACGCTGTCGGGCGTGCGGGCCCGGGTCAGCGGCGCCATCAGGATGCGGTTGGGCAGCGTCAGGCTGCCCAGGCGGGTCGGTGTCAGCAGGGTCTCGTTCGCCATGCGGTAACGTCCTCTTCGATAGGTGTGAATCTGGGCTCGGCGCCTCGGCGCCCGACTTGATTAGACCAGTTTACTAGTAACGCCCGAGCGCTGGCTACCCCCGCTAATGATTAACGCGTTAATCGATATTCGGGGCGGCATCGTGCCGGCGACGCACGGGCCTCGGCGGTGGGCCGACCCGGGGCCGAGGCAAGGCTTTACATCCGGGCGCGACGGGGCCTATGATTCAGACAGCGCCGATTTGAACTCCAGCTTGCGGGCGCTCTACAAATACCGCTAAAGCGCTGCCAGAGGCCCGCTTTAGCACACGCAAAGCGGGTTTTTTGTTGCCTGGCCCTCGGGCCGCCGCCGATTTAAGCACCAACTTGCGGGCGGAATAGAAATGCAGCTAAAGCGGCGTGCGACTCCTCTCCCCTGGGTCGGCGCTTGCCGAACCACCCTTTCCAGCGCACCCCAGGGGAAATGGAGACGATCATGACCTACCGCACCACTACCGCTCACACCACCACTCAAGCCTCGGCCGCCGCTGCCGTCACTCGCCGCCACTCGCTGGCCGCCCTGCTCGCCGAAGACGACATCGTGCGCCCGGAACTGCGCAACGACGCCATCCTCGAGGCCCAGCGCGCGTCACGAGACGCGTCACCGGCTCCACGGCCCCAGCGCCCGCAGGGGGAGAGGTCGTGACCATGAACCTGATCCAGGAACTGCAGCTGCGCACCCAGCATCTACGCCCGGAGGACGTGCTGGCCCACCTGGGCTACGACTCGCACGATCCCGATGCCCTGGGGCACTACCAGCGGCTGCGTGAGGGGCCCTACCTCGGACTGGACCAACAGCATCGCGACGCCCTGTATGGCGAACGCGGCTTCCTCGAGGCGCTCTGTCGCTGCGTGGGCATTCCCGAGGCCGACGCCGGACCCGCCATCACCGCCGTGCTCGACCGGCTGGCCGAGGACCGCGCGGCCTTCCGCCACTGGCTGTTCGCCGATACCGACTATGTGCGCGGCCCCGGCACGCCGATCTTCGCCATGGCCTTCACCGAACACTTCCGGCGGTTGAGGTTTCCCCTCGACTTCTGGCGCCTGCCCTGGCCGGAGCGCCTGGCGGCCGCCTGCCAGAAGGCCCGCGACCACAGGCAGGAAAGCGGCGGCAGGCTGGTCACCTGGGGCGAGATCCAGCGCTACCACTACTGCTTCGCGGAAAGACGCAGCATCGTCATCTCGACGGCAGGCGAGGTGATCGGCGAGCGGGAGGGCTTCGATCCGCCGCGGGCCACCTTCGGGTTGGCAGGCAGTGACGAGAACCTGGGCGACCTCTTCGACAGCGACAAGGACTGAGGCGTATTGAGCAGGGCTGCCTCGAGACTCGTCTCGCAGCCCTGCGCTCGCGTAGGCGACGCGCTCCCGGGGTCACGGCGATGGCGTTAGGAGTGAGGTTAAGAATGAGTTCAAGAATGGGTATAAGAAAAGTGCATGCCAGGCGATAAGCCAACGGCCCTACTCGTGCGGCGGCGCGCCGGTCACCATGCCGGCGATCGTTAGCGTGATGACAAAGCCACACGAGGATGCCCTTCATGCCCACCCGCCCAGCGTTCGTCCTTCACGAGCAGCCGCCCTCGGTGCGCCTCGAGAACGGCGATGCCTCCCGTGAGATCAGCCCGCTATGGCTGCGCGAGCGCACTCAATCGCCCGACCAGCTGGAGCCGATGACCCAGCAGCGCCTGTTCGATTCCCACGCCATCGACACGGCGCTGACGCTGGAGGAAGTGTCCCGAGTCGACGAGCACCACGCGGCGCTGACCTTCAGCGACGGCCATCGCGAGACCTACGATCTTCGCGTGCTGGCCGCCGAGCTCGATGACGCGGCGAGCTTCCCCACGGCCGAGCCCTGGGATGCCCGCCTGGACGCGGATTGCGTGCGCTTCGACTGGCAGAGGGTGCTCGCGGAGCCGGGGTACTTTCGCGCCTCGCTGGATGCCTATCTGCGCTATGGTCACCTGGTGCTCTACAACGTGCCCACCGACCCCGAGCGTATCCTCGAGGTCGGCAGTCACTTCGGCTACGTCAAGGAGACCAACTTCGGCCGCTACTTCGAGGTCTACTCGCGGCCAAGCGGTAACGATCTGGCCTATCGCAGCGTGGCGCTCGGCCCGCACACCGACAACCCGTACCGGAACCCGGTGCCGGGCATCCAGCTGTTGCACTGCCTGGTCAACGAGACCCAAGGCGGGCTCTCGACCCTGGCCGACAGCCTCAAGGTGCTCGAGCGGCTGCGCCACGAGTCCCCCGAGGGCTATGCGCTGCTCAAGACCACGCCGGTGCGCTTTCGCTTCGTCGATGCCGGCACCGAGCTCGTCACCCACCGCACCATGATCCAGACCGACGACGACGGCCACCCGACCGGCGTGCATTACAGCCCGCGGCTCGACGCCCTGCCGCTGCTCTCCGATGCCGAGACTCGGCTCTTTCATGGGGCCCGGCAGCGGCTCGGCGAGCTGCTCGCGGACCCGACCTACGAGCGGCGCTTCGCCCTTAACGCCGGCGAGCTGATGCTGTTCGATAACAGCCGGGTGCTGCACGGGCGCACCAGCTACGACAGCAGCGAGGGGCGCCGCCACCTGCAGGGCTGCTACCTGGACACCGACGGCCCGCGCGAACGCTTCGCGAGCCTAGCGAAACATCATGATTCGATCGAGGAGGTCGCCTGAATGGAACAGGTAGCATTCCGTCAGATGAAGGACGGCACCCGGGAAGAGTACGTCTTCCTCGAGGGCCTGGAGGAGCAGTTCAACGAGGGGCTGGTGGATCGCCTGCTGGACGCACTGCGCCAGCTCGAGCACAGCCTGAGCGGCTACCGGGTCACGCGGCTGGAGCACTCGCTGCAGTCGGCCGCCCGCGCCGAGGCCGACGGCGCCGATGAGGACATGATCGTCGGCGCCCTGCTGCACGACCTGGGCGACGACCTGGCGCCCTACAACCACTCCCAGCTGGCCGCGTCGATCATCCGCCCCTACGTGCGCGGCGAGGTGACCTGGGTGGTCCATCACCACGGTCTCTTCCAGACCTACTACTTCGCCCACCACTTCGGCAAGGATCCGAACGAGCGCGACCGCTATCGGGACCACCCCTGCTATCAGAGCTGCGTCGACTTCTGCGAGCGCTACGACCAGGCCTCCTTCGACCCGGACTACCCGACCCCGCCCCTCGAGCACTTCGAGCCGATGCTGCGCCGCGTCTTCTCGCGCACGCCCTTCGACCCGGCGGTGATCGGCACGGAGCATCCGCTGGAGCCGTAAGGGGCCTTCACGCGTTCGACACGGGCGCCCTTCCGGGGCGCCCTGCTCGACCCGTCACTCCTCCGCGCTTTCAGCCTGGCGATGGACCGCCGCGATCAGCCAGTCGCCGATCGGCTCGAGTACGGCGCTGCGGTGGTGCTTCACGCTCAGCCAATAGCCGTAGTCGCGCCGCGTGACGCGCGGCCCCAGCCCGATCAGCTGGCCGCTCGCCAGGTGCTCCTCGACGAGGATCGACCAGCCGAGCGCCACCCCCTGATCGGCGAGCGCCGCATTCAGCAGCAGTGCGTAGTTGTAGTAGGCGAAGACGCCCTCTCGCGGCGCCAGGCTCAGGCCGGCGGTCTGGCACCACTGCGCCCAGTCGAGCCAGCGCGGGTCCTTGATGTCCTGATGCAGTAGCGAGAGACCGGGCAGCGCCGCTGAGGTCAGCGTATCGGTCAGGCCGTGCTGGTCGGCATAGGCCGGGCTGCACACCGGGAAGACCGCCTCGCTTGCCACCAGGCGCGCTTCGGTGTGCGGCGTTCTGGGCCCGAAGCGGATGGCGATGTCGGCAGCCTGCAGCTCCGGGTCATCGGCGCGGTCGATGGGCATCAGCTGGAAGGTGACCTCCGGAAAGGCCCGCTTGAGTGCCGGCAGACGCGGCAGCAGCCAGAGGTGCGTGAAGCCGGAGCCGGCGGCGATCACCACCGAGGGCGACGGCCGCCGGCCCTCGTGCATCACCCGCTCGCAGGCCTCGCGTACCGACTTGAGGCCGGGTGCCACCTCCCGATAGAAGCGCTCGCCTTGGGCGTTCAACAACAGCCGCCCGCCCTGGCGATCGAACAGCGGCAGCCCGACCCGCTCCTCGAGCGCCCGGATGCGCTGGGAGATGGTCGGCTGGCTGGTGCGCTCGGCATCCGCCGCCGCCGTCATCGAGCCCAGACGCGCGGTGGCCTCGAACGCGATCAGCGACTTCATGGAGGGGGGCTGGTGGCTCACAGGCGGGGCCTTTGCGTCGCGGAGAGGTTCTAAGGTGAAGGCGAGATTTTCTCACATGCCGGCGTGTTTGGAACACGATTAGCCCGATTAGTGTGACTCTTTCCTGCGCCAACGACGCCAACCGCGAGCAGCTCTCGCTGCTCGACACGTCCGAGCGGGCCGCCCAGCGCAATCGTGACCACCAGCTCATGGCCACCCTAGACGAGTTCAACGAGAAGATGGGCAAGGGTACCGTTCGACTGGGCGCGCCACGCAGCAATGCCGCCTGGCACCTTCGCTGCGCGCAGCGCACGCCAAGGTGGACCACGCATTAGTCGGAACTACCGATCGCAAGGACATGATCAAGGAGCTTCCTTATTTGACTTTGGTTTTTTGGTACGCTGCAGAGAAGTCGCGTAGTGTAAGAATGGAAACACCGTCCATCACAGGTACGCAGGGAGGCACCATGGACCTTAGCGAGAAGCTCTACAACATTGCACGCCGTGGGCAAGAGCAGGTTGACCACATCCAGAACGAGGAAGCAACCAAAACGGCTCTGGTGCTTCCCTTCATCAATTCTCTGGGCTATGACCCCTTTGATACCCGAGAGGTTGTGCCGGAATTCACGGCAGATGTAGGCACCAAGAAAGGTGAGAAGGTCGATTATGCCATTCGTGCCAATGGCAGCATTTCGATACTCATGGAGTGCAAACCACTGGGCACCAACCTCGCCAACGTTCAGTACAACCAGCTCTACCGCTATTTTGCCTGCACTGACGCCAAGTTCGCCATCCTGACAAACGGCTTCGAGTACCGTTTTTATTCTGACCTAGACTCAGAAAACAAGCTGGACACTCGCCCCTTCTTCACCTTCGACCTCGAAGACTTCAACGACCAGGATATCGACGAGCTTCGAAAGTTCACGAAGCCAAATTTTGATGTTGATGCCATCCTCGGCACAGCCAACCGGCTCAAGTATACCAACCTTGCCAAGCAAGCCATCGACGAAGTTTTCCGAGAAACGCCGGAAGAATTCGTCAAATTCATCGTGGGTAAGGTCTATGAGGGCCGACAGACGCGGCAGGTGATCGAGGAATTCACGCCGATTATCAAGGAAGCAGGCAAGGCCTATATCAAGGAGCAAGTCGCGCAGCGCCTGCGTGGCGCCCTTGCCAGCAATGATATTGATGCTACGCAGTCCACCGCGTCTACCGAAAGTGCATCGCAGGAACCCGAGCCTGATGATGATGGCATCATCACCACCCAGGAAGAGATTGATGCCTATAATATCGTTCGATCTCTACTCGCAGAACAGGTCGATGTCAGCCGTATAGCTATGCGAGATGCCAAGTCTTACTGCGCAGTGCTTCTCGACGACAACAACCGCAAGCCAATCTGCCGATTCCATTTCAACGCGAAGTCAGTCAAGCGAGTAGGCTTCTTCAGCGAGAAGAAAGAAAACCGGATCGATATAGACTCAGTCAGTGACCTCTTTCAGCATAAGGATCAGCTGAAAGCGACCGTAGGCGAATACCTCGAGTAGTAGGCCAACGGTCAGGGCTAGACAGGCAAAGGCTCAAGCAAGCTCGCGTCGTCGTTGCCCGGCCGATTGACGTGCGTACTCACGGGCCAGTGGGTGATCCGCTCGGCGGGCAGATGATGGACGACATGACGGATCGTCTCGCGGTCGGTCAGGTGGGGATCGAGCCAGGGCACCAGGCTCTTGGCATCCAGGGCCAGCGGCATGCGCGAGTGGATCTCCGCCGCCACGCCGCGGGCCGGCTCGGTGAGGATGGCGCAGCCGGGCTTGCCGTCCGGCCGCTCGCTCCAGATGCCTGCCAGCCAGATCGGCTCACGATCCTCGCGGCACAGCAAATGCGGCTGCTTCCTGCCGTCCACCGGCAGCCATTCATACCAGCCATCCGCCGGCACCAGGCAGCGATGATGGGCGAATGCCCCGCGGAAGTAGTTGGAGGTGGCTACCTTCTCGACGGTGGCGTTGATGGGCTCGGGCGCCTTCTCCTTCGCCCAGTGCGGCCGGTAGCCCCACCACACCTCATCCATCACCAGCGGCGCGTCATCGCTGGGATGGCGCACCGCGGTGATCCAGGCGCCCGGCGCCACGTTATAGCGCGGAGTCAGCTCCTCAGGCTCCAACGGCAAGCGCAGGGCCTGTGAGAGCTTGGTGTATGGGCTATAAAGAGCAAAGCGGCCGCACAATTTCAGCCCTGCCTCATGAATAAGCCGGGATGAACCCAATGGGCATTTTCCCTTGAGCGCACGAAGCGGGCGAGCATTGTTATACGCCCAGAGATAGTCCTTTAGGGAAACGCTGCATAAATTTCGACGCAGCTGCCTGATTGCCACCGGCGGAGTAGAGTCTGACCTTCCTGCCACTATCTGACAGAGCCACCCGATGGAGCAGATCTCGTTCGCTCAGGCTGAGCACCAGAACAAGAAGAAGGTGACCCGTCGAGAGCGATTCCTGGCCCAAATGGATGCCTTGGTGCCATGACAACGACTGATCGGCGCACTATCGCCGTCCTACTTCCCCAACGCGGCGGGCAAGCGGGTCCGACCGCCGATTGGCCTGGAGCGCATGCTGCGGATCTACTTCCTTCAACAGTGGTATGCGCTCGCCGACGAAGCACTGGAAGATGCCATCTACGACAGCAAGGCCATGCGCGACTTCATCGATATCGACCTGGCCATCGATGTAGTGGCATAGTGAATCTGGCCACCTGATTTTGAGTGTATGAATCGCCCCAGGATCTCCACTTCCTTCATATCCTCGGGCTTGATCAATTCCTTCTCATAGCACGGATTGTCGCTGATCAGCAGCCAGGCGCCGCCGGCCACGCGCTGCACGCGCTTGATACACCGCTCGCCGTGCACCAGCAGCAGGAACACGCCTCGGGGCGCGGGGCGCGGCTTCAGCTCGTCCTCTTGTCCGAGACACCAACACCAGTCCCACTGTGTCAATAGCGTGGGTGTATTCGAATAGAAAGCTAGAAATGCTATGTCACCACTCCCAAGCCCATTGCTGCTCACAACACTTAGGACGACAGTACCGAAAGCCTAAACGGCTGTCATTCCTGAATTAGGAAATGACTGCCCAGATGAGACTCAGCTGCAGGAACAGCGACAGCACGTGGAGAAAGGACGTCCAAAGACGTTTTGAAAGAGCCTATGCAAGCCATGTGCTAGGTGTGGGTCAAAGTGTGGGTCAAAAAGATACAAACAAAGAAAAAGCCGCTGAAATCAGCGGCTTATCTATATTCTTTGGCGGAGGGGGAGGGATTCGAACCCTCGAAGCCTTTCGACTTACGCGCTTTCCAGGCGCGCTCCTTCGACCACTCGGACACCCCTCCGCATTGTTATCCTTCAGCTCTGGCGCGTGGCCTTTTGCTCAAGAACGGCGCATATACTAACGACTTAAGTCCGCGAATGCAAGCCGGTTTCGCGGTTTTCATGCGGCCCCATGCCGCCCGGCTCAGGCCTCGGGCAGCACCGCGTAGTCGCCGCGTGCTTCCAGGCACAAGGTCTCGCCGCACCAGAGCCGCTGGACCAGGGCAATGCGCCCCTTGCCCCGCCGCTCCAGGCGCTCGGCGAGGCTGGCGGGGCCGTCATCCGCCTCGGGCTCGCAGACCAGCCGGTAGTCGCCGGTCACCGGCGCCAGGAAGCGCTGGGTGGCCTCGGCGACCACGACGTCGCGGGCGAGGCCGCGGCGGCGCAGCCAGAGCGTGGTCCAGCACCAGCCGAGCAGGGTCGTCTGGGCGGCGAGCGCCCCGCCGAAGCCGGTGCCCTTGTCGTTCAGGGTGGGCGTGAGCGCCAGCTGCCAGCTTAGGCGCTCGTCGTCGCGGGTCATCTCGCGGATGCCGAGCGCGCCCACCATGGGGATCGCCTCGCCCAGCCAGGCGAGGAACTCGGCCATGTCGTCCTCGCCGCCGGCGGCGGGCAGCGGAAGGCGCGGGTGGGGAACGCCGATCTCGCGCATGGGCTCAGTCCCAGCGCTCGACGAAGGCGTCGATGTCGTGCTCGGGCAGCAGCTTGTGGCGCCCGCCCATGGTGCCGAGGTAGAGGAAGGCCACGACCTCGTCGTCCTCGGCAAGCCCCAGCCCCTTGCGCACGGTGGTGTCGAAGGCGTACTTGCCGCTGCGCCACATGGCACCGAGCCCCTGGGCGTGGGCGGCGAGCAGGATGCCGTGGGCGGCGCAGCCGGCGGAGATCACCTGCTCGATCTTCGGCACCTTGGGCTCGTCCGGGGCGACCTTGGCGATCACCGCGATGATCATCGGCGCGCGCAGCGGCTTCTTGCGGGCCGAGTTGAGGGTGGCATCAGAGGCGTGGGGATCCTCGCGGAACTCTGCCTCGGCGAACAGCTCACCGAGACGCGCCAGGCCCTCGCCGGAGAACTCGATGAAGCGCCAGGGGCGCAGCTCCTTGTGATCCGGCGCCCGCAGGGCCGCCCGGTAGATCGCCTCGAGCTGCTCGGGGCTCGGCGGCGGGCCCATCAGCTTGCCCATGGAACTGCGTTCGTGCAGCAGCGTCAGCGCGTCCATTGAGTCTCTCCCTTGGGTTTTTCAGACGAGAATCTTTCTCGACACTCTATCAGCTGCCCGCACGACTGTCGTGCCGTGCCGGCCGCCTCGTCCCTCACTGGCGCACGTCCCTTATTGCCGCGCGCCCTTACTGCCGAGAGAGCCGCAGCGGCTCGGGCGGCCGCTCGCCGGGGGTGGCGCGCCAGGGGCTGATGTCGAGCCCGCCGCGACGCACGTAGCGCGCCAGCACCAGCAGCCGCTCCGGCCGGGCGCGGGCCATCAGGTCGGTGAAGATGTGCTCCACGCAGTGCTCGTGGAAGTCCTGGTGCTGGCGATAGCCGATCAGGTAGCGCAGCAGCCCCTCGCGGTCGAGCTTCGGGCCCCGGTAGCGGATCATCACGCTGCCCCAGTCGGGCTGGCCGGTGACCGGGCAGTTGGACTTGAGCAGGTGGGAGTAGAGCGTCTCCTCGACGATCTCCTCCCCCACCGCCAGGTGCTCGGCGCTGGGCGTGTAGTCGGTAACCTCGATGTCCAGGTCGTCCAGGCACTCGCCGGGCAGGCGCTTCACCGCCAGCGCCACGTTATCCACGTCGAGCAGCTCGACCGAGACCGGCGCGCCGGCCGCCTGGGCCAGGTCGCGCAGCAGGGTATCGATCACCGCCTGGCGGCTCTCGAAGCGGGTCTGGTTGAAGCCGTTGAGGTAGAGCTTCCAGGACTTGGACTCGATCAGGTAGGGCGACTCGGCCGGCAGGCGAAAGCGCGCCACGGCGACCAGCGGCTTGCCCCGCGCGTTCAGCCACGAGACCTCGAAGGCGTGCCACTCGTCCTCGCCGACGAAGGGCAAGGCGCCCTCCTCGATGCCCAGCGGCGCGCGGTTGGCGGCCCGGGGAATGGGATACAGGAGCCCGGCATCGTAGTGCTCGGGATAGGCGGACTCACGCCCCAGCGGGGCGTGGGTGAGGGTGTCGGGTCGGTGTTGGGTCATGTCAGCTCCTGATGCCCTTGCCATGCTTCAGCATCCACAGCGCGACGCCATAAAGCACGCTGATGAAGGCCAGCACGGCCGCCAGCGCCCAGCCCACAGGGATATCGGAGACCCCGAGGAAGCCGTAGCGGAAGACGTTGACCATGTAGAGGATGGGATTGAGCATCGAGACGCCCTGCCAGAAGTCCGGCAGCAGCGAGATCGAGTAGAAGACGCCGCCCAGGTAGGTCAGCGGCGTCAGCACGAAGGTCGGCACGATAGAGATGTCGTCGAACTTCTTGCCCAGCAGGGCGTTGATGAAGCCGCCGATGGCAAACAGCGCCGCGGTGAGCACCACCACGAAGACCGTGAGCAGCGGATGGGCCACCTCGATGCGGGTGAAGAACAGCGACACCCCGGTGACGATCAGTCCCACGCCCAGGCCGCGGGCCATGCCGCCGAGCACGAAGCCGCTCAAGATCACCCAGTTGGGCATCGGCGAGACCATCATCTCCTCGATGGAGCGCTGGAACTTGTTGGAGAAGAAGGATGATGCCACGTTCGAGTAGCTGTTGGTGATCACCGCCATCATGATCAGCCCGGGGACGATGAAGTCCATGTAGCTATAGCCGTCCATCTCGCCGATCCGCGAGCCGATCAGGTTGCCGAAGATGATGAAGTACATCGTCATGGTGATCGACGGCGGCAGCAGGGTCTGCGGCCAGATCCGCGTGAAGCGCTTGATCTCCTTGTGCACCAGGGTCCAGAGGGCGATGGCGATCTGCTGGGGGTTCATGGGCGCGCCTCCTTCTTCTGGTCGTCTTCCACCATGGAGACGAACATCTCCTCCAGGCGATTGGCGCGGTTGCGCATCGACATCACCTGCATGCCCTGCTCGCTGAGCGCCGCGAAGACGTCGTTGAGGCGCTGGCCGCGATGCACCACCACCGCCAGCTGGGCATCGTCCACCCGGCTGATCTCGAAGCCCTCGATCTCGGGGGCCGCCTCCACCGGATGGGCGAGATCGAGCAGGAAGGTCTCGGTATCGAGCTCGGCGAGCAGCTCCCGCACGCTGGTGTCCCGCACGATCTCACCGTGGTTGATGATGCCCACGCGGCGGCAGAGGCTCTCGGCCTCCTCGAGATAGTGGGTGGTGAGGATGATGGTGACGCCCTCCTCCCGGTTGATGCGGCGCATGTACTCCCACATGCTGCGGCGCAGTTCGATGTCGACGCCGGCGGTGGGCTCATCGAGGATCAAAAGCTTGGGGCGATGCATCAGCGCGCGGGCGATCATCAGCCGGCGCTTCATGCCGCCGGAGAGCATGCGCGCGCTGCCGTTGCGCTTGTCCCAGAGGCCGAGGTCGCGCAGCAGCTGCTCGGCGCGGGGCAGCGCCTCGCGCCGCGACATGCCGTAGTAGCCCGCCTGGGCCAGCACGATGTCGATGACCTTCTCGAACTGGCTGAAGTTGAACTCCTGGGGCACCACGCCGAGGTGGTACTTGGCCCGGGCGAAGTCGGTGTCGACGTCGATGCCGAAGATCGTGATCTTCCCCGCGGTCTTCTGCACCAGCGAGCAGACCACGCCCAGGGTGGTCGACTTGCCGGCGCCATTGGGGCCCAGCAGGGCGTAGAAGTCGCCCTGGGCGACGTCGAGGTCGATGCCCTTGAGGGCCTCGAAGCCATTGCCGTAGACCTTGGTCAGGCCACGGATGGACAGAGCCGGTTCGGCCATGAAAGATCCCGTACAGAAAATGAATGGGGTGCCGTGCCGGCACTCGCCAGAAAAAAACACGCTCGAGGCGCGGCACACGGGGCGCTGAGATGGGGGCGCCGCGGCGCAATTCAAGCTGCCGCTTACGCCTCGGCCAACAGCGGCCGATGCCTGCGCGCCCCGTCGCGGCCCTCCATCTTACGCCACTGGCATGACGGTTCGCAGGCTCATCGCTCGCCGATCACCGTGTTGACCCCTCGACGCGGGGTCTCTAGTCTGGAGCGCATTCCTGGGGGAGTCCTTGCGGACTGAGATTCCGGCACCGTGTACCAACGACACGGCACCGGTAACCCTTCGAACCTGATCCGGATCATGCCGGCGAAGGGAAGGAAGTGCCGTTCGGCCACGCTTCTCACCCAACGCAACTGCGTCCTCTCGTAGCGACGCTCGGCATCACGCCGGGCCTTTCCATGCTAGGGAGAACGTCATGCTGTCGACCGCCCACGCCTTCTGGTGGCTCATCGCCTTCGCCGCGCTGTTTGCCGTGCCGGGCCTGCTCTATGCCCGCCGCCACAACGAGAGCCTCGAAGACTTCATCATCGCCCGCAACAGCCAGAGCGCCACCGCCACGGTGCTGACCCTGATGGCCTCGACACTGGGCACCTGGATCCTGTTCGGCCCCGCCCAGGCGGCCACCTGGGGCGGCCTGGGCGCGATCGCCGGCTATGCGCTGGGCTCGCTGGCGCCCCGGCTGGTGATGATTCCGCTGGGGCGGCGCCTGCGCGAGCTCTCGCCGGGCGGCCACTCGCTCACCGAGTTCGTGATGAGCCGCTACGGGCGCCCCATGTACGCCTTTACCCTGGTCATCATGCTGTTCTACCTGTTCATCTCCCTGGCCGCGGGGATCACCGCCATCGCCAAGATGGTCGGGCTGCTGGCGCCGGTCCCGCTGTGGGCGACCAGCTCGGTGGTGATGGCCGCCACCCTGCTCTACACCCTCTACGGCGGCCTGCGCGCCTCGATCTTCACCGACAAGGTGCAGATGATCGTGATCCTGCCGCTGCTCGCCGTGCTGCTGATCGTCGGCTGGCAGGCCGCCGGCGGCCTCGGCCCCACCCTCGCCGGGCTCGAGGCGACGGCGCCGCAACTGCTGGACATCACCGACCTGGGCGGCCTCAAGGCCGGCCTCACCTTCTTCCTGGCCGTGATGCTGACCGGGCTCTTCTATCAGGGCAACTGGCAGCGCGTCTACGCCGCCCAGAGCAACCGCGCGGTGGGCCTGGGCTTCCTGCTCGGGGGCCTTTTGAGCGCGCCGATGATCTTCGTGATGGGCCTGTTCGGCCTGGCGTTCGTGGGGCTGGGGCTGCCCGGCGACGGCTCGGTCGCGCTGTTCAGCGTGCTGCTCGCCGACATCCCCGGCTGGTTCGCGGTGGGCCTGATCTTCCTGGGCCTGGCGCTGGTCATGAGCAGCGCCGACACCACCATCAGCGCCGCCTCGAGCATGATCGCCGTCGACGGCGGGCGCCTGCTGCCCGGCGCCAGCGGCCCGCGGCTGATGCGCCTGTCGCGCTGGCTGATCCTGCTGCTGGCGCTGCCGGTGACCTTCGTGGCCGCCCAGGGCTACAGCGTGCTGTACCTGTTCCTGCTCGCCGACCTGCTGTGCTGCGCGGCGGCCTTCCCGGTGTTCTTCGGGCTGTTCAACCGCCGCTTCGACGGGCGCGCCGCGGTGCTGGCCACGCTCAGCGGCCTGGTCGCCGGCCTCACCCTCTTCCCGGCGCCGGGCGACGCGCTGAACACCCTGATGGAGTCCTTCCTGCTCGCCACCTTCATGCCGGTCGTGACGGGCCTGGCGCTGCTGGTGCTGCTGCCGGCCAAGCAGCGCTTCGACTTTGCGGTGCTGAGCGCCGGCGCGCGACGCTTCGAGGGGTAAGGGGTAACACGCAAACGCCCCTCGAAAGGGGCGTTTAGCGTTCTAGGGCGCCGTGGGCGAATCGCCAGGGTTTCAGCCCGCCGGGCGCTCGAGGCCGAGGTGGCCGCGCAGCGTGGTGGTCGTGTACTCCTCGCGGAACAGCCCGCGACGCTGCAGTTCCGGCACCACCTGATCCACGAAGTCCTCGATCCCGCCGGGCAGCGACGGCGGCATCAGGTTGAAGCCGTCCGCCCCGCGGCCGTGGAACCAGCGCTCCATCTCGTCGGCGATGCTCTCCGGGGTGCCGATCATGGTGCAGTGGCCGCCGCCGGCGGCGAGTCGCCCCAGCAGCTCGCGCAGGGTCGGCCGCTCGGTCTCGATGATGCGCAGGATGGTGGAATAGCGCCCCTGGGGGCCCCGAAACTCGGCCAGCGGCGGCAGCGACGGCACCGGGGCATCGAGCTCCCAATCGCTGCAGTCCTGCTCGATGAACAGCCCCAGCTGGCGCAGCGAGGCCGCCACCGGCAGGCACTCGTCCAGGGCGCGCTGCTTGGCCCGGGCCTCTTCCATGGTAGAGCCGACATAGGTGACGAGCCCCGGCAGGACGGGCACTGGCGCCGTGCGCCCGGCCGCCGCCACCCGCGACTTGATGTCCTGGTAGTAGGCCTGGGCGGTCTCCAGGTCATAGGCGACCGCATAGATCGCCTCGGCGTAGCGCGCCGCCAGGTCGCGTCCCTGGGAGGAGGCGCCCGCCTGTACCAGCACCGGATGGCCCTGGGGCGGGCGGGGCAGGTTCAAGGGTCCGTCGACCAGGAAGTGTTCGCCGTGGTGGTCGATCTTGCGCACCTTGTCAGGATCGGCGTAGCGGCCCTGCCGATCGCACTCGATGGCGTCGTCGGACCAGCTGTCCCACAGCGCCAGTACCGTCTGCACGAACTCCTCGGCGCGGGCGTAGCGCTCGGCATGCGGGGGCATGGCCGGGTAGCCGTGGTTGCGCGCCTCGCTGTCGAACATCGAGGTCACCACGTTCCAGCCCACGCGCCCGCCGGAGATGTGATCCAGCGAGCCCACCAGCCTGGCCGCATGGAAGGGCGTGTAGAAGGTGCTCGAGAGCGTGCTGATCAGCCCGATCCACCGGGTGGCCCGGCTCATCGCGGAGAGCGCGGTCAGCGGCTCTAGATGCCAATTGAAGCCATCCTCCACGCTGCCGGCACTCATGCCGTCGGCGAAGAACAGCGCATCCAGCTTGCCGCGCTCGGCGGTGCGGGCCAGCGACTCGTAGTAGGCGATGTCGCCGAGCCGTTCGGCACAGGAGTCGGGATGCCGCCAGGCCGCGCGATGGTGGCCACAGCCCATCACGAACAGGTTGAGGTGCAGTCTCTCGTCGGGGTTGCGCGGCCTCATCATCCCTTCACCAGTCCGCCGTCGACGATCAGGTTCTGGCCGGTGACCGCCCTCGCCCAGGGCGAGGCGAAGAAGAGCGCCGCGTCGGCGAACTCCTCCGGCGTGGTCACCCGGCGCAGCGGGGTGTTCTGCGCGATCAGATCGAAGACCGCCTCCGGGGTCGCGCTGGACGCATCGGTGGTGCGCAATAGCCCCCCGGAGATCATGTTCACGGTGATGTTGTCGGGCCCCAGGTCATTGGAGAGCGTGCGGGTCAGCGAGAGCAGCGCGGCCTTGCCGGCGGTGTAGTCGTGATAGGGCACGACCGGGTTCTGGAACAGGTTGGTGCCGACGTTGATGATGCGCCCGCCGCCCTGCTCGCGCATGCCGGCTAGCGCCGCCTGGATGGTATTCAGCGCGCCGCGGTTGACGCCCTCGAGCTGCTGGTGGAGGCGTGCCCAGTCGAGCGTATCGGCGTCGGGACGCGCGTCGCCGTTGAAGGTGAACTCCGGCAGGGCATTATTGACCACGGTGGTGATCGGCGCCCCGAAGTGGCCGCGCGCCTGCTCGAACAGCGCCCTGATCGTGTCGGCGTCGCGCACGTCAGCCTGAACGGCCAGCGCCCGCTGCGGCGCCTCCTTCACCAGCGCTTCGGCGGCCTCGCGACTCTGGTAGTAGTTGATCACCACGCGGGCGCCCTGATCGAGGAAGGCACGGGTCAGACGGGCGCCAAGACCACGAGCGCCGCCGGTCACGAGCACGACCTGCTGGTCGATGGGAAGAGAGGAAACAGCCATGAGGACTCCTTGATACGCGGCGAAGGACGCCGCGCTGGAGTCGGCCGACATCCCTTCGCCAGTGTGAACTGGATCAGGTTCGACGGGTATCATCTCAGCGGCCACTGCCGCACCCCGTGTCTAGTCCGCACCATAGCGCATTCAGGCAGGCAGAAATAGCCGGGCTGGCGTTCCGGCTCGCGATGCGCGCCCTGGCCTGACCGGAGAGATACTGGAATCGTACGGAGCAAAAAACGGGATGTGACGGAGTGTCATCAGCAAGGCTGATGCCCTAGCTCATTATCGACTTCAGGAGGGGATGATGCATAGATTGGAGCGGGAAAGGAGATGCGATCGGACTGGCGCCCCAGCTCATGACTCGAGCCTTGGCCTGTCGAAGTTGACTACGTACAAGATTGGAGCGGGAAAGGAGATTCGATCGGACTGGCGCCCCAGCTCGTGACTCGAGCCTTGGCCTGTCGAAGTTGACTACGTACAAGATTGGAGCGGGAAAGGAGATTCGATCGGACTGGCGCCCCAGCTCGTGACTCGAGCCTTGGCCTGTCGATGTTGCCTACGTACAAGATTGGAGCGGGAAAGGAGATTCGATCGGACTGGCGCCCCAGCTCGTGACTCGAGCCTTGGCCTGTCGATGTTGCCTACGTACAAGATTGGAGCGGGAAAGGAGATTCGAACTCCCGACCCTCGCCTTGGCAAGGCGATGCTCTACCGCTGAGCTATTCCCGCTAATCTATAAGGCGTGCTTGTGAGAAGTGGCGTCCCATAGGGGGTTCGAACCCCTGTTACCGCCGTGAAAGGGCGGTGTCCTAGGCCACTAGACGAATGGGACACTTGGAGCGGGAAAGGAGATTCGAACTCCCGACCCTCGCCTTGGCAAGGCGATGCTCTACCGCTGAGCTATTCCCGCTTGGTCTTCTCGCACTGTGTTGCCACCGGCCATTGAAGGTGGCGTCCCATAGGGGGTTCGAACCCCTGTTACCGCCGTGAAAGGGCGGTGTCCTGGACCACTAGACGAATGGGACGCAATTTTTACCTTCAAACTGGAGCGGGAAAGGAGATTCGAACTCCCGACCCTCGCCTTGGCAAGGCGATGCTCTACCGCTGAGCTATTCCCGCATTCCGGTACCTTAACGAATCGAGTGGCGTCCCATAGGGGGTTCGAACCCCTGTTACCGCCGTGAAAGGGCGGTGTCCTGGACCACTAGACGAATGGGACGCATTGGCTCGCTCGTCGAGGTGCGGCGAATATTACCGACGACCCCGAAAGCTGTCAAGCGTCTCTCGCCGCTCGTTGATATCGCGTGACCTGTCACGGCGCGCCACTGGAAACCCCCACCCTGCTAGATGTCAGAATGGCAGCAGGACGCCGAGCCCGCCGCCGGCGCCACGACGCAAAGAGGAGATAGCCCATGCGCAGCAAGATCGAGAAGAGCGACGCCGAGTGGCGCGAGCAGCTGACGCCCGAGCAGTACCGCGTCACCCGCGAGAAGGGCACGGAAGCCCCCTTCAGCGGGAAATACCATGTGAGCGACGAGCACGGCATCTATCACTGCGTGTGCTGCCATGCACCGCTGTTCGAGAACGAGCACAAGTTCAATGCCGGCTGCGGCTGGCCGAGCTTCGATCGCCCCTTCACGTCGAAGTGCGTCGCGGAACATACCGACGCCAGCCACGGCATGCAGCGCACCGAAGTGACCTGCGCCCGCTGCGACGCCCACCTCGGCCACGTGTTCCCCGACGGTCCGCCGGAGACCACCGGGCTTCGCTACTGCATCAACTCGGTGGCGATCGAGTTCCACGCCGGCGAGTAGCCGCGAGACCCGCGACTGCCCTGCCCGGAGACGGCCGTCCATCTGCTATGATGACGGCCGTTTTTATTCACGCTCATGCAGGAGAGGCTCGATGCTCGGCTGGTTTCCGGGACACATGAACAAGGCGCGCCGGCAGATCCTCGAGGCGCTGCCGGAGATCGACGTGGTGATCGAGGTGCTCGACGCCCGGCTGCCCTACTCCAGCGCCAACCCCATGCTCGCCGAGCTGACGCGCCACAAGCCGGTGCTCAAGATCCTCTCGCGGGCCGATCTGGCCGACCCCGAGCGCACCCGCGAGTGGACGGCCTTCTTCGATGCCCAGGCCGACACCCGGGCCCTGGCGGTGACCACCACCCAGGCCCGCGAGCTCAAGCGCATTCCCAAGCTGTGCCACGAACTGGCCGGCCAGGTGCGCGCCGACCGCGACGTGCGGGTGATGGTCATGGGCATCCCTAACGTCGGCAAGTCGACCCTGATCAACGGCCTGGCCGGGCGTACGATCGCCAAGACCGGCAACGAGCCCGCCGTCACCAAGCGCCAGCAGAAGGTGCGCATCGGCGGCCGCGTGGCGCTGATCGACACCCCCGGGGTGCTGTGGCCGAAGATCGAGGACCAGGCGAGCGCCCACCGCCTGGCCGCCAGCGGCGCCATTCGCGACACCGCCATCGACTATGTCGACGTGGCCGTGGTCGCCGCCGCCGAGCTGGCCCGGCGCTATCCCGAGGCGCTCAGCGCACGCTACAAGCTCAAGTCGCTGCCGGCCTACACGGCGCATCCCGATGCCGACCAGGTGGATGCCGACGGTCCCGCGCGCGTCGACCTGCTGGCCCTGAGCGGCTACGACGGCCATGCCATCCTCACCGAGATCGCCTCCAAGCGCGGCGGCCTGCGCCCCGGCGGCGAGGTCGACCTGCACCGTGGCGCGGAGGTGCTGCTCCACGAGCTGCGCGACGGCAAGCTCGGCCGCCTCACCTTGGAGACCCCGGCGGACATCCCGGTCGCGCCGGAACCCGACGAGCTCGCTACTGAAGAACGGGCCCCGGACGAACAGGCCCTGGATGAGCAGCCCTCCAAGGATGGTGGCGACGACGCCGAACCCGCATAATCACGCGACGCCGACGAACAACGACCGCCCGCCAGAGGCGGCACACGGACATCACTGGATTCAGCGCCCATGGATACCCCCCCGATCAGGAAATCGCACAAGCTCGAGAACGTCTGCTACGACCTTCGCGGCCCGGTGCTCGAGCACGCCAAGCGGCTGGAAGAGGAAGGCCAGCGCATCCTCAAGCTGAACATCGGCAATCCCGCGCCGTTCGGCTTCGAGGCGCCGGAGGAGATCCTCCAGGACGTGATGCGCAACCTCTCCACCGCCCAGGGGTATTGCGATTCGAAGGGGCTCTACTCGGCGCGCAAGGCGATCATGCAGGAGTGCCAGCGCAAGGATATTCCCGGCGTCGGCATCGAGGATATCTACATCGGCAACGGCGTCTCGGAGCTGATCGTGATGGCGCTGCAGTCGCTGCTCAACGACGGCGATGAGGTGCTGATTCCGGCGCCCGACTACCCGCTGTGGACCGCCGCCGCCCACCTCTCGGGCGGCCACGCCGTGCACTATCGCTGCGACGAGCAGGCCGACTGGGCGCCGGACATGGACGACATCCGCGCCAAGGTGACCGCCCACACTCGGGCCATCGTGATCATCAACCCCAACAACCCCACCGGCGCCGTCTATCCACCGGCGGTGGTGCGCGAACTGCTGGAGATCGCCCGCGAGCACGACCTGGTGGTGTTCTCCGACGAGATCTACGACAAGATCCTCTACGACGGGGTCGAGCATGTCTCCACCGGGGCGCTGGCCGGCGATGACCAGCTGGTGGTGACCATGAACGGGCTCTCCAAGAGCTATCGCTGCGCCGGCTTTCGCAGCGGCTGGATGATCCTCTCCGGAAACATCGCCAAGCAACGTGCCGCCGACTTCATCCAGGGGCTGACCATGCTGGCCTCGATGCGGCTGTGCGCCAACGTGCCGGCCCAGCACGCCATCCAGACGGCGCTGGGCGGCTATCAGTCGATCAACGACCTGATCCTGCCGGGCGGGCGCCTGCTCGCCCAGCGCGACATCACCGTCGAGAAGCTCAACGCCATTCCCGGGGTCAGCTGCACCCGGCCCAAGGGGGCGCTCTACGCCTTCCCGAAGCTCGACCCCAAGGTCTTCAACATCCAGGACGACCAGCAGCTGGTGCTGGACCTGCTGCTGCAGGAGAAGATCCTGCTGGTCCAGGGCACGGCCTTCAACTGGCCCGAGCCCGATCACGTGCGCATCGTCACGCTGCCCTGGGCCGAGCAGCTCGAGGATGCCCTGGACCGCTTCGCGCGTTTCCTGTCGCGCTACCGTCAGTAGCGGGGGCTATGCTTGCCCGTCGCTTGAAACCCGGCGGGCCAGCGCATATCTAAGCAATAGCTAAGCAACAGCTTGTCTACGCCGCTGCCGCGGCGCCTCGTAACGATGACTGGAGAGTTCCGGCAATGATGAGAATCCTGCTGTTCCTGGGCACCAACCTGGCGGTGATCCTGGTGGCCAGCATCACCCTGCGCCTGCTGGGGGTCGAAAGCTACCTGAACGCCCAGGGCATGAACTTCAATGCCCTGCTGATCTTCTGCTTCATCTTCGGCATGGCCGGCTCGATGATCTCGCTGTTCATCTCCAAGTGGATGGCCAAGCGCTCGACCGGCACCGTGGTGATCGAATCGCCGAGCAACTCCACCGAGCAGTGGCTGCTCGACACCGTGGGTGAGCTGGCGCGCGATGCCGGCATCAAGATGCCGGAGGTGGGTATCTTCCCCGCCCAGCAGTCCAACGCCTTCGCCACCGGCTGGAACAAGGACGATGCCCTGGTGGCGGTCTCCGCCGGCCTGCTCAACCGCATGCGCCCCGAGGAGGTGCGGGCGGTGCTGGCCCACGAGATCGGCCACGTCGCCAACGGCGACATGGTGACCCTGGCGCTGGTGCAGGGGGTGCTCAACACCTTCGTGATGTTCTTCGCCCGGGTGGTCGCCCACCTGATCGATGGCTTCCTGAAGAGTCGCAGCGACGGTGAAGGCGGCCTGGGGTTCATGGGCTACTTCGCGGTGGTGATCGTCGCCGAGATCGCCTTCGGCCTGATCGCCTCGGCTATCGTCGCCTGGTTCTCGCGCTTCCGGGAGTATCGGGCCGACACCGCGGGCGCCCAGCTCGCCGGCAGCGGCGCCATGATCAATGCCCTGACGCGGCTCAAGGCCGAGACCGAGATGCCCGACCAGATGCCGGATACGCTGCGGGCCATGGCCATCACCAAGGGCCAGACGCGCTCGCTGATGGAGCGATTCTTCGCCAGCCACCCGCCCCTGGACGATCGCATCCGTGCCCTGAAAGAGGCCGCCTACCGGCAGTAAGCGGCCAAGCGGCCAAGCGGCCAAGCGGCCACCAAGATCAAGTGACAAGCCGCAGGTAGCAAGAAACCCCACCAGGGAGTCTGCCCGGTGGGGTTTCGCGTTTCCGTCTCGTTACCCGCCGCCCGTCACCGGACAGCTGGGCGCTCGGCGCTCGGCGCTTGTAGCTCCTTCCCCACCCGAAACCCTGCTCCTTCCAGCAGCGGCCGCAGCTCCTGGGCTCCTTCGCGCAGCCTGAGCTCGAGCGAGGCGAACTCCCGACGCAGCGGGTAGCGGGCCCGGCAGCCATCGAAGCCCTTAGCCATGCCCTGGCGGCGCGCCTCGCGATGCAGGCTGTCGTGGTCGCGTCGCGGGTCGTAGGCGGCGCGCATGCACAGGCGCAGCGCCTCCTCGGGCGACAGGCCGGCCTCGAGGACCAGACGCGCCACGGGCGGCGCTGGCGCCAGGTCTTCCATCGTCAGGCGGGCCGGCAGGCCGACATGATGGGCCAAACCGCGGTAGATGTGATGGGTGCCGCGCAGCTTGCCGTCCAGGCTGTAGCCGGCGATGTGCGGCGTGGCGATCTCGGCGAGATCGGCCAGGGCGGCATCGATGGCGGGCTCGTGTTCCCAGACGTCGAGCACCGCCGTGATGTCGCCCTGCCCCGCCAGACGCTGGCGCAGCGCCCGGCCATCCACGCAGTCGCCGCGCCCGGCATTGAGCAGCAGCGTGCCCGGCGCCAGGGCGGCGATGCGCTGGGCATCGAGCAGGTGGTGGGTGGCATGAGGGCCCTCTCTCACCAGCGGCGTATGCAGGCAGAGCACGTCGCATTCATCGATCAGGGTGTCGAGATCGTCAAAGCCGGGCAGGCCCTGTGCGCCCTGCTGCTCCGCCTCGACGCTCTCTGCTTCCACCCTCGGCGGGTCGCAGGCCAGGCAGACGATGCCCATGGCGGTGAGCCGCTGGAGCAGCCGCCCGCCGACGTTGCCCACGCCGACGATGCCGATGCGGCGCTCGACGAGTCGGAAGCCCTGGCGCTCGGCCAGGGTCGAGAGGCTTGCCAGCACGTAGTCCACCACCGCCTCGGCGTTGCAGCCCGGGGCGCTTGAAAAGGCGATATCGTGGTCGGCCAGGGCGTGCTGGTCCACGTGGTCGGTGCCGATGGTGCAGGTGCCGACGAAGCGCAGCGGCGAACCCATCGCCTTCGCCTCTTCGATCAGGGACGCATCGACGCGGGTGATCGAGCGCACCACCAGGGCATCGGCCTCGGTGAGGATGGCCGCCTCGATCTCTCGCCCCGGCACGCGGACCACCTCGCCCAGCGCGCCGAAGCAGGCCTCGGCGGCGGGAACATTGGCATCGACGACGATTTTCATGGCTGACTCCCGACTTCCATAACGCTGCGACTTGTTCAGTGTGCCCAAGCCCTTACAATACCGCCATACGCCAAACAGGGCGCGCCGCCGGCGCCGCCCTAAACCTCTGGAGCTGCCGTGATCGTCCGCTGGGAAACCGACCATGACTATGTGCTGGTGCATGTCCATCAGGACATGTTCGGCGACTGGATCTTCAGCCGCGCCTGGGGCCAGATCGGCACCCAGTTCGGCGGCCTGAAGCATCGCCTGGCCGACGACCACGCCCAGGCGATGATGTGGCTGGCCGACGAGTCCACCATCCTGACCTCCCGCGGCTTTCGCAAGGTGCTGGAGGCGGAGGCCGAGAGCGCCGAGGGGCGCGACGCCGTCAGCCAGCTCTCGCTGCTGGATTCGCTCTAGGGAACGCCTACCCCAGGTAGCGACGCCCGCCGCGCAGGGTCGCGCCCTTCGCCTCTCCCCGCGTCGTCTCGGATACCGCTTCGCCGCTCAGCTGACGCTGCAGCGCCTGCCAGGCCATCTCGTTCAGCCAGCCCCGTTCCGCCAGCCAGGCGGCCAGACGCTCGGGCTGCATGCCGCGATCCAGCTCCTGCCCCGTCTCGTCCACCAGCACGGGGATGCGCACCCCGTAGCGCTCGACCAGGGCGTCATCGTCGCTGATCTCGACCCGCTCGAGCCGATACGGCGCGTCGCAGAGGGTCACCAGCCGCGCTTCGAGCTGCTCACAGAGATGACAGCCCAGGGTGGTGTAGAGCCTCAACCGGATCACGGCGCCTCCCGGTATCGAATCCGGAAGCAATGATGCAGGTCCGGGCGGCGTTGGCCGGATAGAGAGCGGATCGAACGCTTCATGCCGACGCCTCCCGGTGACGAATCAGGAAGCAGTGGTGCAGGTCCGGGCGGCGTTGGCCGGATAGAGAGCGGATCGAACGCTTCACGCCAATTCCTCCCGATGGCGAATCAGGAAGCAGTGGTGCAGGTCCGGGCGACGAGTGAAATCCGGGTCGAACGTCTTCGCCGAGATATCCTCGACCCGATACTGCTCGGCCAGGTCCGCATCCAGCTGGAAGCGCCGCTGGTTGTTGGAGAACACCAGGGTACCGCCCGGCGCCAGGCGCGCCATGGCCAGGCGCACCAGACGGCCGTGATCGCGCTGGACGTCGAGGGTATCGGTCATCTTCTTCGAGTTGGAGAAGGTCGGCGGGTCCATGAAGATCAGGTCGAACTCGCCGCCGGCGGTCTCGAGCCAGCGCAGGCAGTCGTCGCGCACCACCCGGTGGCGGCTGGGGTCGAGCCGGTTGAGGGCGAAGTTGTCCCGCGCCCACTCCAGGTAGGTGTTGGAGAGATCGACGCTGACGCTGTCGCTTGCGCCTTCGCCCTGCTCGGCGCCCTCCTTCTGCCACCCCAGCGCCGCCTGCACGGTGGCGGTGGCGGTGTAGCAGAAGAGATTCAGGAAGCGCTTGCCGGCGGCCATCTCGCCGAGCATTCGCCGCACCGGACGATGGTCGAGGAAGAGGCCCGTGTCCAGGTAGTCACGCAGGTTGACCCACAGCCGCGCCCGTCCCTCGCGCACCTCGAAGCGCTCGCCGCTGGCCGCCTGCTTGCGGTACTGATCCTTGCCGCTCTGGCGCTCGCGACGCTTGATCACCACGCGGCTCGGATCGATGCCGAGTACCTCGGGAATCACGCCCAGCGCTTCAAACAAACGCTTCTGGGCCTGGGCGGCATCGACGGACTTGGGCGCCGCATACTCCTGCACGTGCACGCGATCGCCGTAGATATCGATGGCCAGGGCATATTCGGGCATGTCGGCATCGTAGAGCCGGTAGCATGGCTCGCCGGAGCGTTTGAGCCATTTCTTGAGCCGCTTGCGGTTCTTCTCCAGGCGGTTGGCGAACATCTGCGCGCCCTCGGAGCGCGCCGGCGGCGCCTCGGTGGCAACGGCGCCGGGGCCTTCCGCTGAGGCGGCCTCGTCCCGCTCGGGAATCGCCATCAGCAGCAGGCGCGCATCCAGCGGCCCGTTCTTCAGCGAGTAGTGTTTGTGGGCCCGCAGCCCGATGCGGTGCCCCAGATCCGGATTGCCGGTGAACACGGCCAGCCGCCAGCCCGGAAAGGCCGCCTTGACCCGCTCGCCGAGCTGGGCATAGAGCCGCACCAGTTCCGGCAGCTCACCGAGGCGCTCGCCGTAGGGCGGGTTGGTCATCACCAGCCCCGCGGGCGACTCGGACAGGCCCTCGGGGCGCGAAAGCCCGGTCAGGGCCGCGCCCTTGAGCTCGATCAGCGCCGGCACGCCGGCGCGCATGGCGTTGGCCTTGGCGGCCGCCAGCGCGGGGGGGCTCTCGTCGAAGCCGTACAGCCGTGAGCGGCAGCGCTTGCGCCCGATGCTCGCCCGCGCCTCGGCCTCGCGCTTGAGCTCGCGCCAGCATCCCTCGTCATGGCCGGCCCAGCCGTGGAAGCCGAAGCGCTCACGACTGAGCCCCGGGGCGATGTCGGCGGCCATCAGGGCGGCCTCGATCAGCAGCGTACCGGCGCCGCACAGCGGATCGACCAGCGGCGCCCCATCGCGGGCCAGCGCCGGCCAGCCGGCACGCACCAGCAGGGCGGCGGCCAGGTTCTCCTTGAGCGGGGCATGGCCGACGTCGCGGCGGTAGCCGCGGCGGTGCAGGCTGTCGCCCGAGAGGTCCACGCCCAGCGTCAGCCGACCGCGGTGCAGGTGGGCGTACAGGCGCAGGTCGGGCTGTCGGGTGTCGATATCGGGCCGCGGCCGCGCCTCGGCATACAGGCGGTCCACCACCCCATCCTTGACGGTCTGGGCGCCGAAGCGGGTATGGCGGATCGCATCGGTGCGCCCGTGGAAGTCCACGGCCAGGGTCTTGCCGGGCGCGAGGTGATCGCGCCAGTCGATGGCGGCGGCGGCGGCGCGCAGCGCCTCGGGTGTCTCGATGCCCTCCTCCCGGGCCAGGCAGAGCACCACCCGGTTGGCCAGGCGCGACCACAGGCAGGCGCGGTAGGCGTTCTCGAGGCTGGCCTGGAAGAACACCCCGGCCACCGTGGTCTTGCCGGGGGTGGCGCCCAGCTCGGCCAGCTCGTCGGCCAGCAGCAGCTCGATGCCCTTGGGGCAGGTCGCCAGGAAGTGAAGAGAGTCTGGGGATTGCTGTTCGGTCATGGAATATCCATCGGCGCGGCGCCTGGCCGGCGTAGTGACGTGACGGTCAGGTGAACGCCTTGTTACAAATCATCGATCGACAATCGTCATCATCTTGGGCTATCAATGACTGAGTAGCTACTGAATGACGCATGCGTTCCTGTCATCGGGTTAGGTGTCTTTATGCAGCTGTGTTCGCACAGCAGGGATCTTCAAAGGATCAGGAGATCACGTAATGTGTGGCGCCTCCCGAGCAACACGAATCCGATCTCGAGATCGGGTTTTCGTCGGTACCTTCATCAAGAGGTAGTCCAATGAAACGACAGAAACGTGATCGCTTCCAGCGTGCCTATGTTCATGGGTACAAGGCGGGTCTCTCGGGTCGTTCCCGCGATGAGTGTCCCAGCCAGGATATCAATCTACGCGAGTACTGGATGAGCGGTTGGCGTGAAGGTCGTGGAGATCAATGGTCCGGCATGACGGGTGTCTCAGGCATTCACAAGAACCCCATGGTGGTGTGACCCCGACTCCCCCGGGTCATCAACCCTTCGTCAGCGATGACGACGAACCTCTCAAGCCCATGGCCCTGCCATGGGCTTTTTACGTGCTGTTGTAACGAGCATGGTAACGAGCATGGTAACAAGCATGCGTGCCGGGCGCTCTGCCTGGCCATCAGGCCTTGCTCGCCTGGTCGCGCAGTGCCCGTGAACACTCGCCCACCAGCGCGGGTCCACGATAGATGAAGCCCGAATAGAGCTGTACCAGGTCGGCGCCGGCGGCTACCTTGCCAAGCGCCGCCTCGCCGCTGTCGATGCCGCCCACGCCGATGATCGGCATGTCGGGCAGGCGGCGACGCAGCTCGCGAATCACCGTGTTGGAGGGCTCGAGTACCGGTCGTCCGGAGAGCCCGCCCTGCTCGTCGCCGTGCGCAAACCCCGCCACCGCCTCGCGGGAGACCGTGGTGTTGGTGGCGATCACCGCGTCGATGGCGTTGGCCTCGAGCGCGCCGGCCACCAGGCCGACCTCATCGACGCTCATGTCCGGGGCGATCTTCACCGCCAGCGGCACGCGTCGCCCGGTCTGGCGATCGAGCCGGCGTCCCTCCTCGCGCAGGGCCCCGAGCAGCGCATCGAGATGCTCGCCGAACTGCAGATTGCGAAGCCCCGGGGTATTGGGCGAGGAGATGTTCACCGCGATATAGTGCGCGTGGGCATGCACCTTGCCGAGGCAGGTCAGGTAGTCGTCCACCGCCTGCTCCACCGGAGTGGTCAGGTTCTTGCCGATATTGATGCCGATCACGCCGTCGTAACGACTCGCCTGCACCCTGGCCACCAGATGGTCGACCCCGGCGTTGTTGAAGCCCATGCGATTGATGATGGCGCCGGCTTCCGGCAGCCGGAACATCCGCGGCTTCGGGTTGCCGTCCTGGGGCCTCGGCGTCACGGTGCCCACCTCCACGAAGCCGAACCCCAGTGCTCCCAGGGCGTCGAGATGATCGGCGTTCTTGTCGAGCCCGGCGGCGAGACCCACCCGATTGGGAAAGCGCAGCCCCATCACTTCGACCGGATCGTCGATCCGGCCACCACCCAGCCGCGAGGCCAGGCCCAGACGGCCGGCCAGGTCCAGGGCGGAGAGCGCCATGCCGTGGGCGGTCTCGGCATCGAAACGAAACAGCAGCGATCGGGCAAGCGAGTACATGGCGGCTCCAGAACAGTGGCGAGCGGTGGGGGCTGGCGCGGGACCACCGACGGCGCGGCGGCAAGCGGGACGAGAGTATACCAGCCCCGCCACCTCGAGACGACGAGCCCGGCGCGGGGGCCAACCGACTGGCCCGGCGCGCCACGGCTCCATCATTCGCGCCATTTATGCTCTACTGGGACTTCGATGAGTTCCTTACTCAGGACACCGCGAGGCGGCCAGCCCGCCTCGATGCACCATTGCCAGGAAGCGCCTATGACCGATACCACCGAGACACTCGAACACCGCCTGTCGCGGATCCACCTGGCGCTGGAGAAAGAGCAACTGGAGCGGGTCGACGACGTGCTCTCCGACCTCGAACCCGCGGAAGTGGCCCTGCTGCTGGAATCGCTGCCGCCGGCGGCGCGCATCAGCCTGTGGGAGCGCGTGCCGGGCGAGATCGACGGCGAGGTGCTGCTGCACGTGCACGACGAGGTGCGCGGCACCCTGATCGACGACATGGATCACGCCGAGATCGTCGCCGCCACGACCGGCCTGGACACCACCGACCTGGCGGAGATCTTCGAGGATCTTCCCCAGCAGGTCGCCGCCGACATGCTGCGCTCCATGGACGCGCTGCAGCGCTCGCGCCTTCAAGAGACCCTCTCCTTCGAGGAGGACAGTGCCGGGCGTCTGATGCGCACCGACACTATCGCCGTGCGCGCCGATGTCAGCCTGGAGACGGTGAGGCGCTTCCTGCGCTGGAAGGAAGCGGTCCCCGACAACACCCACATGCTGATGGTGGTGGACCGCAATGGCCGATTCGTCGGCGTGCTGCCGCTGGCAAGACTGATCGCCAACGACCCCGAGATGGCCGTGGCCGACCTGATGGACAGCGACGTGGACAGCATCCAGGTGACCATGAAGTCGACCGACGTGGCCACGCTCTTCCAGACCCACGACCTGACCTCCGCCCCGGTGGTCGACGCGTCGGGCCTGCTGCTCGGGCGCATCATCATCGACGATATCGTCGACGTGATCCGCGAGAACTCCGAGCAGGCGCTGATGAACATGGCGGGCCTGGACGAAGAGGAAGACCTCTTCGCCCCGGTGATGACCAGCGCCAAGCGCCGCGCCGTGTGGCTCGGCATCAACCTGCTGACGGCCTTCCTGGCCGCCTGGGTGATCGGGCGCTTCGAGGCGGCCCTGGATCAGATCGTCGCCCTGGCGGTGCTGATGCCGATCGTCGCCAGCATGGGCGGCATCGCCGGCAGCCAGACCCTGACCCTGGCGATCCGCGGCCTGGCCCTGGGGCAGATCAGCCGCACCAACAGCCACTGGCTGCTGCGCAAGGAGATCGGCATCGCCGCCCTCAACGGCGTGCTGTGGTCGCTGGTGGTGGCCGTGCTCGCGGTGCTGTGGTTCGAAAGCATCGCCATCGGCGTGATCATCGCCGCCGCGCTGGTGATCAACATGCTGGCGGCCGGGGTCGCCGGCATCGTGATCCCGCTGATGCTCAAGCGGGCGGGCATCGATCCGGCCCTGTCGGGCTCGGTGATCCTGACCACGGTGACCGACGTGGTGGGCTTCATGTCCTTCCTCGGCCTCGCCACCGTGTTCCTGCTCTAGCGCCTGCGCCAGGCGTGTCGCGCCGACACCCCACCGCCAGACGCACGAAACCCCGCCAGTGGCGGGGTTTCGTGTCTTCAGGGCCTCGATGGATCGGGCGCGATGGGGGCGATCAGGCGCGGTTGCTCTCGGCCAGATCGACCAGCTCGCGCACCGCCACCGCGAAGAGCGGGAAGCCACCGTGGGCACCGCTGCTCACCTCCTCGAGCAGGCGGCACCAGCGCTGGTGCATGCCCTGGTGCAGCGTGAGCCACTGAGTGACCCGCTCGCTGGAGTCCTTGGCGCCGTCCTCCATGCCCAGCACGCTGGTGGTCAGCGCCAGCTGCTGGCGATCGATGTCGTCGCGGAAGGTCTCGCGGGCCTGAGCCTGCCAGCTGTCGCGCACCTTGAGCTCGGTGATCCGCTGGATCATCCACGGCAGCTCGAGCCGGTCGCCGATCTCGTAGAAGACCTCGGCCACACGCTGGGGCTTCTCCTGAGTCTGGCGCGCCGTCTGGATGATGCCCAGCGCCGCATAGAGGCTGTTGGCGGCGGCCACGGTAGCGGCCAGGGCCTCGGGCACGCCGGCCTCCACCAGCGCCTTGCGACGCGCCTCCCAGGCCTCGCGATCCTCGCCGCGCAGGCGCTTGCCGATGTTCTCCTGCAGCTGCGCCAGGCGCGGTGCGAAGAAGTCGATGGTCTCCTGGGTGCTCATGCCGGTGCGGTTACGCAGGAACCAGCGGGTGGCGCGACGCAGCATGCGCATCAGGTCGAGCATCATGTCGTACTGCACGGCGCTCGAGACCTGGTTGTCCAGCGCCTCGATCTGCTCCCACAGGCGCGGCAGCTGGAAGCTGTCGCGAGCGATCACGTAGGCCCGGGCGATCGCGGCGCGGTCGGCGCCGGTGGAATCGATCAGCCGGCGCACGAAGACGACGCCCATGTGATCGACCAGATCGTTGGCAACCTGGGTGGCGACGATCTCGCGGGTCAGCCGGTGCTCATACACCTCGTCGCGATAGCGCTCGACGAGCACGCTCGGGAAGATCCGCTCGACGAACTTGACGATGGTCGGGTCGTCCGGGACATCCGAGGCGATCAGGTCGCCCTTGAGCACGCTCTTGGCGTAGGAGATCAGCACCGAGAGCTCCGGCAGCAGCATGCCCTGCTCGTTGGCGGCGCGCTCCTGGAGCTGCTCGTCGTCGGGCAGGAACTCCAGCTCGCGATCGATCTGGCCGGTCGCTTCCAGCTCGCTGATGAAGCGCCGGAAGGGACCGATGCCCTGCTTCGAGAGACGCTCGGCGAGATCCAGCGCCTGGGTCTGGCGATAGTTGTCCTTGAGCACCAGGTCCGAGACCTCGGCGGTCATGTCGGCGAGCAGCTTGTTGCGCTGCTTCTCGGTCATGTCGCCGCGCTTGACCACCTCGTCGATGAGGATCTTGATGTTGACCTCATGGTCGGAGCAGTTGACCCCGCCGGCGTTGTCGATGAAGTCGGTGTTGACCCGCACGCCCTTGGCGGCGGCCTCCATGCGGCCCCGCTGGGTGAGGCCGAGGTTACCGCCCTCGCCGACTACCCGGCAGTTGAGCTCGCGGCCGTCGACGCGCAGGCCGTCGTTGGCCTTGTCGCCGACCTGGGCATCGGTCTCTTCGCTGCACTTCACGTAGGTGCCGATGCCGCCGTTCCACAGCAGGTCGACCCGCGACTTGAGCATCGCGCGGATCAGCTCGTTGGGGGAGAGCTTGTCCTCCTTGATGCCGAACAGCGTCTTCATCTGCCGGGAGATGGGCACGGTCTTGGCCGCGCGGCTGAAGATACCGCCGCCCTCGGAGATCAGCGCGGCGTCGTAGTCCTGCCAGCTGGAGCGCGGCAGGTCGAACAGGCGCTGGCGCTCGGCGAAGCTCGCCGCCACGTCGGGCGTCGGATCGACGAAGATGTGCAGGTGGTTGAAGGCACCCACCAGGCGAATCTTCTCGGAAAGCAGCATGCCGTTGCCGAAGACGTCGCCCGCCATGTCGCCGATGCCGACCACCGAGAACTCGTCCTGCTGGGAGTTCAGCTCCAGGCCGCGGAAGTGACGCTTGACCGATTCCCAGGCGCCCTTGGCGGTGATGCCCATCTTCTTGTGGTCGTAGCCGTTGGCCCCGCCGGAGGCGAAGGCATCGCCCAGCCAGTGGCCGTACTCGGCGGAGATCTCGTTGGCGATGTCGGAGAAGGTCGCGGTGCCCTTGTCGGCAGCCACCACCAGGTAGGCATCGTCATCGTCGTGGCGCACCACATCCTCGGGCGGCACGATCTCGCCGCCCACCCGGTTGTCGGTGACGTCGAGCAGGGCGCGGATGAAGATCTTGTAGCAGGCGATGCCCTCCTGCTGGATGGCATCGCGATCCGCGCCCTCGGGCATCCGCTTGCAGACGAAGCCGCCCTTGGCGCCCACCGGCACGATCACCGCGTTCTTGACCTGCTGCGCCTTGACCAGCCCCAGCACCTCGGTGCGGAAGTCCTCGAAGCGGTCGGACCAGCGCAGCCCGCCGCGGGCGACCTTGCCACCGCGCAGGTGCACGCCCTCGACCCGCGGCGAGCAGACGAAGATCTCGTGGGCCGGCCGCGGCTTGGGCATGCCGGTGATCCTGGAAGGCTCCATCTTGAAGGCCATGTAGTCCTTCTGACGGCCGTCGGCGCCCTTCTGGTAGTAGTTGGTGCGCTGCGTCGCCTGGATCATCTCCATGTAGCGGCGCAGCAGCTGGTCGTCGTTGAGGCTGGCGACATCATCGAGCAGCGCCAGGATGCGCGCGGCGCAGGCCTCGACCTCGCCTTCCGGCGGGCGCTCGCTGGGGTCGAAGCGCAGCTCGAACAGGGTCACCAGCTCGCGGGTGATCTCCGGGTGGTTGACCAGGGTGGTGGCCATGTAGTCCTGGGAGACGCCGAAGCGGATCTGCTTCAGGTAGCGGGCATAGCCCCTGAGCATGGCGACTTCGCGCCAGTCCAGGTTGGCGCCGATGATCAGCCGGTTGAACGGATCATTGTCCGCCTCGCCGATCCAGATGCGCTGGAAGGCCTCGATGAAGGGCTTGCGCATCTCCTGAAGGTTAACCTCGTTACTGGTGTGGTGCTCGAGATCGAAGTCGTGGATCCAGTAGCTGTGATCCTTGGCCTGCACTTCGTAGGGGCGCTCGCCGAGCACGCGCAGCCCCAGGTTCTCCATCATCGGCAGCACGTCGGAGAGCGGGATCGGCCGATCGCGATGGAACAGCTTGAGGTTGACGCCGCTGCCCTCCTCTTCCACCAGGCGGTAGAGGGAGAGGGCCAGCGGGGCGCCGTCATCCAGCTCGCTGATGTGCTTCAGGTCGTAGACCGCGGTGCGCGCCGAGAAGTCGTCGCGGTAGCTCGCCGGGAAGGCGTCGCGGAAGCGGTCCATCAGCAGGTTGGCCTGCTCCTCGCCGAAGCCCTCGATGGCGGCACCCTGGAGGTCGTCGCGCCAGTTGCGCGCCAGCGTCGCCAGCTTGGCTTCCAGGCGGCGCAGGTCGTACTCCGTGGGCCGGTCGCCCTTGAAGCGCAGGATGAACTGAATGCGCGCCAGCACCGACTCGGAGAGGTAGGTGTTGAAGTCGCCGAAGGTGGCGTCGAGCTCCTCGCACAGCAGCTGCTGGATGCGCTGACGCAGCTCGGTGGAGAAGACGTCCCGCGGCACGAAGGCCAGGCAGGAGTAGAAGCGCCCGGAGCGATCCTCGCGGATGAACAGCCGCACGCGGCGCCGCTCGCGCATGTCGAGGATACCCAGCGACGTCTGCGTCAGCTCGTCGGTATCGATCTGGAACAGATCGTCGCGGGGATAGACCTCGAGGATGTGCAGCAGGTGCTTGCCGTTATGGCCCTTGGGATTAAAGCCGGCCTTGTCCATCACCGTGGTGAGCTTGCGGCGCAGGATCGGCACGTTGCGCGGCGACTCGTTGTAGACCGTGGCGGTGAACAGGCCCAAAAAGCGCCGTTCGCCGATCACCCGGCCCTGATCGTCGTAGCGATCGATGGAGATGTAGTCGGGATAGGTGGGACGGTGGATCCGCGCGTGGTGGGCGCTCTTGGCGAACGACAGCAGCTCGGGCACCAGCACGAAGCGGTCGCCCTCGACGCCCTGATCGGTGCGGATGCGCTCCTGATAGCGGGGCTGGTCGAGGCGGAAGACCCCCAGCTCGCTCTGCTCGACACGATCCAGGCGCTGGCGCCCCTGCTCCTCGTGGACGGCGTATTCGTCGTAGCCGAGGAAGGTGAAGTTGTCGTGGAGCAGCCACTCGACGAAGGCCGTGGCCTCCTCGTGATCCTCGACGTTGACCTGCTCGGGCCGCGAGGCCTTGAGCTCGGCCAGGGCCACCCGGGCCTGGTCGCGCATCGGTTCGAAGTCGGCCACCGCGGTGCGCACGTCGCGCAGCACTTCCTGCAGGCTGGCCTCGATATCCTCGAGCACCGCCGGGTCGGAGTGGCGATCCACCTCGATGGCGATCAGCGACTCGCGGTTCTCCGGGGCATCGGCCTGCTGGGTCGGCGAGACCCGCTCGAGGCGATGCTCGCCATCGCGCTGGGTGGCCAGCACGGCGTTGTGGATGGCGTGAACGGTCATGCCGCGGCGGTTGAGCTCGATGCGAACCGAATCCACCAGGAAGGGCATGTCCTCGTGCAGCACGGCGATGAAGGTATGCGTGGACTGCCAGCCGTGCTGTTCGAAGTCGGGGTTGAACACCCGGACCTTGGGGTCGGCGGGATCGAACTGCTGCAGGAAGTGCCAGACGGAGAGCGTGGCACCGTAGATGTCGTCGAGACGGCGATCGGCCAGGTCGTCGAGCGGGATCGTGGCATAGAAGTGGCGGGCGAAGGCATGGACCTGGGCGGCCTTGTCCTCGTCCAGACGGCCTTGCAGCCGCTCCTCGAGTTGCTTGAGCAGATCCTCGCGGGTCTCCTCGTGTGCGACATGTTGCATCCATCACCTCGGCTGCCAGCGGCCGCCGGAAGCGGCCGGAAGAACTTGACGGGCGGCCTCCTGGCCGCATCGCCGTCCAGCTTACGTCACTTACCGAGCCGCCCCCAACCACATGCCTGTTCACTCATGGAGCATGTCGGTTACGCATCGTGGCTTGACAATGCGCCCACCGCTTCGACCAAGGTCGAATCAGTCGCGACGCACCAGCAGGACCCCGCATTCGCAGTGGTGGGTCCAGGGAAACTGGTCGAAGAGCGCGAAGCGCCGAATCTCGTGGGTGCGGGTCAGCGTCTCGAGATTCTCGGCCAGGGTCTCGGGGTTGCATGAAATATAGACGATACGGTCATAGTCGCTGAGCTGTTGACAGCTCTCGTCATCGAGGCCGGCCCGCGGCGGGTCCACCAGCACGGTGGAGAAGGCGTAGTCGTCGAGGGCCATCTCGCTCACTCGACGCCCCCCCTTCTCGCCTTTCAGGGCCTGGGAGAACTCCTCGGCGGACATGCGCCCCACCTCGGCGTTATCGATGCCGTTGGCCTCGAGGTTGATCCGCGCACTGGCCACCGAGGTGCGCGAGATCTCGGTGGCCAGCACCCGCCGGAAGTTGCCGGCGAGCGCCACGGTGAAGTTGCCGTTGCCGCAGTAGAGCTCCACCAGGTCGCCGTCCTGGCTGCCCTGGGTGACGTCCCGCGCCCAGGAGAGCATCGAGCGGCAGATCTCGGCGTTGGGCTGGGTGAAGCTGTTCTCCACCTGCTGGTAGACCAGCGTATCGTCGTCCACCGCCAGGCGCTCCCAGACGTGGTCGCGCACAAGCACCAGGCGCTGCTTGCGGGCGCGGCCGATGATCATGATGCCCAGGGCGTCCTGCAGGGCACGGGCCTCGGCCTCCCAGGCCTCATCGAGACGGCGATGGTAGATCAGCGTCACCAGCGCCTCGCCGGTGAGGGTGGTGAGGAACTCGACCTGAAAGAGCCGGCGGCGCAGCAGGTCGTTGTCGCGGATCGCATCGAGCAGGCGCGGCATGAGGTCGTTGATCTGCCGGCTGGCCACCGGATAGTCATCGAGGCGCACGACCGTCTTCTTCTTGGGGTCCTCGGGATCCACCTCGAACATGGCGTAGAAGAGATCGTCCCCCTCGTGCCAGAGGCGGAACTCGCAGCGCTGGCGATAGTGGCTCGGCGGCGAGGGGAAGACTTCCAGCGACGGCGGTGCGAAGCGTGCGAAGTCGCGGATGATGCGCTCGCGCTTGGCCTCGAGCTGCTGGTCATAGCGGGCGGGGTCGACGACGGGAATGGCCACGGCGGCTCCTGTGGTAAAGGTCAGTGATGTATAGGGGGCGGTGATGAGTAGGGGGCGGTGAGCCTACAGCGAACGCGGGTGATTCAGCCCGGATGCAGCCACCGCGGCGGGGCGAAGCCGAAGGCGGCAAGCCCCCTGCCCAGGCGCTCGTCGAGGGCCGTGGCGTAGCTCGGTCCGGCTGCCTGGCAGCGATCGGGGGCCGTCACTACCTGGGCCACGCGGCGCGCGATGGCCTCCCCGGAATCGATCCAGGCCACCTCACGGGGGGCCGCCTCGGCAAGCCAGCGGCGCAGCAGCGGGAAGTGGGTGCAGCCCAGCACGACGGTATCCAGGGCCGGCTCCGCGGTCGACGACGCCTCCCAGAGGGGCGCGAGGGCTCGCCGGATCGCCGCGCGGTCCGGCACCTCTCCGACCACCAGGCGCTCCGCCTCGCCCACCAGGGCATCGGCGGCGACCCGGGTGACGCGGCAGTCGGCCGCGAAGTCCTGGATCAGCCGCAGGGTATAGGGGCGCGACACGGTAGCGCTGGTCGCCAGCAGGCCGATATGGCGTGTCTGGCTCACCGAGGCGGCCGGCTTGATGGCCGGCACGGTCCCGATCACGGGAATGGTCAGGCACTCGCGCAGGGCATCGAGGGCCAGGGTACTGGCCGTGTTGCAGGCCACCACCAGCGCCCGAGCGCCGCTGGCCGCCACCGCCGCCTGGCAGACGGACCGAATCCGCTGCACCAGCCAGGCATCCTCGCGTCGCCCGTAGGGCAGCATGGCATTATCGCAGGCGTAGGCCAGGGCGACGCCGGGCAGCCGGTGGCGCAGCGCCTGCACCACCGACAGGCCGCCCACGCCGGAATCGAAGACCAGGATCGGGGCTACCATCGACCGAGTGTCCCTGCCAGGGGCGACGTCGGCGACGGGAGGAACAGCGATGGGACGTGCGCGAGACAAGGGGGCATGATCAGGGAGTGACCGCGGGCGATGCCGGGTATTCTACCCCAGAGTCGCGGCCGAGCCGAAGGGGCGAGGCTCCCCGGCGTGATTCACGAGCGCCCACACGACCCTTTACGTAGTCGGGTGGACGCACGGCGACGGGCCCCGTCCATGGAGGCCCCGCGTGGATGATCGGACTCAGGTCTGAGGGACGGGGGCGTCGCGCAGCTCGTGATAGAGCTCGGGATAGGCCTCTTCCAGGCGCGCGACATGGTCCTGGGCGCCTTCCGGCAGGGCCTCTTCCAGGGCCTTGAAGTCCTCGTCGTTGAAGTTCTCGCGAATCAGCGGGAAGAGCTGTTCACGCTCTTCCCTGAGATAGGCACGGTGGCTCTCCAGATAGGACTTGAGGTCCGCGGCGAACTTGTCCATGGGCACGACCGAGTCCATGAGAATCATGTCGAGGTCGTTGGAGAGGCGGTTCAGCCGGACCTTCAGCGAGCGGTAGTCCTTGGCGAGCTGCTCGGTGACCTCGGCACTCGACGGATCCAGTTCCTTGAGCCGCTCGCTGCAGACCTTCTCGAGGGGCCGGGTAAAACCCTCCTGATAGTCGAGGATGTAGTCCACGACCTCTCTGACCAGCTGGAAGTTAGGGCGCTCCCCCTGGGCCAGGGTCTTCTGCTTGAGCTGCAGAACGTGCAACATGCGCGCCATGTTGGCATGATCCTGACGCAACTGGTTCAGCTTGGGCATGTCGGCGGTCTCCTCCATGGCGATATGGGATACGAGCGGTGGATCAGAGAGCGATGGTGCTGACAATGATGGCTTGGGTGTTCACCAGCATTGGATTCGCCACGGCACATCAGGTTCACCGGGCGTAACGTGCACCAATGGAACGGCCTGCCTCAGGCTAGTCTCCCGGGGCGAATCTTGCCTGTCATCCAGGGTCGTATTGCCTGCGATGACACATCCACTCTATCAGCCACGCGCCAAGGAGTCAGACATGGATCTCTTCCAGCGCCACGCCCCGGACGATGCAGCCCCCCTGGCCTTTCGCATGCGTCCGCGCCGCCTCGAGGACTACGTGGGCCAGCAGGCGCTGGTGGGCCCCGGCAAGCCGCTTGCGCGCATGGCCGAAAGCGGGGTGGTGCGCTCGATGATCCTCTGGGGGCCTCCCGGCACCGGCAAGACCACCCTGGCCGAGATCCTCGCCGAGGTCTCCGGCGCCCACCTGGAACACCTCTCGGCGGTGATGGCCGGGGTCAAGGAGATCCGTGCCGCGGTCGATCGCGCCCGCGACTTCCAGGCCCGGGAGCGCCCCACCCTGCTGTTTCTCGACGAGATCCACCGTCTCAACAAGAGTCAGCAGGACGCCCTGCTGCCCCATGTGGAATCGGGGCTGCTGACGCTGATCGGCGCCACCACCGAGAATCCCTCCTTCGAGGTCAACTCGGCGCTGCTCTCCCGGGCCAGGGTCCACGTCCTCAAGTCGCTCACCGAGGCCGAGCTCGTGGAGGTCATGCAGCGAGCGCTGAATGATGAGACGCGCGGCCTGGGTGCCCGGCGGATCCAGGTGAACGACGAGGTGCTGGCGATACTGGCCCGCGCCTCCGCCGGCGATGCCCGACGGGCACTGGGCCTGCTGGAGACCGCCTGCGATTTCACGCTGGCCGAGGGGAGCGGCGAGCGCCTGCCCCGCGAGGCGCTGGAGGACGTGATCGGCCATACCGCCAGCGCCTTCGACAAGCAGGGCGATCACTACTACGACCTGCTCTCGGCGATCCACAAGTCGATCCGCTCCTCGCGCCCCGACGCCGCCCTGCTCTACATCGCCCGCTTCATGCAGGGTGGCGGCGACCCGCTGGACGTGATCCGTCGCCTGACGGCCATCGCCTCGGAGGACGTCGGCAACGCCGACCCGCGCGCCCTGCCGCTGGTCATGTCGGCCTGGGATGCCTACCTGCGCCTGGGCGACTACGAGGGCCAGCGCGCCATCGCCCACGCCGCCATCCATCTGGCGGTGGCCCCGAAGAGCAACGCCATCGATCGCGCCTGGAAGCAGGCCAAGGATCTGGCGGCCTCGCAGCCGCGGCTCGAGGTACCCACCTACCTGCGCAACGCCCCGACCAAGCTGATGGAGTCGCTGGGCCACGGCGAGGGTTATCGCTACGCGCACAGCGAGCCCGACGGCTATCCGGCCGGCAGCGCCCACGACTGCTGGCCCGACGAGGTGCCCCACCGCCCGCTCTATCACCCCACCAGCCACGGCCAGGAGAAGCGCTACGCCCAGATCATGGCCTGGCGGGCGCAGCGGGACGGCGAAGCGGACGACAGCGGCGGGTAACGCCGGCGATCGGACGCCGCGCAAATGAAGACCCCCGCCGGAGGTGAATGCCGACGGGGGTCTTCAGTAGCGCTATCGGGCCCGCGCGTTACTGCGTCGAGCGGATCACATCGGTGCCCGTGGGGATATCGAAAGCGAAGCGGCTTTCGTCCACCCCCTCGTTCATGCGCACGTTATCGAAGCCGATGGCGGTGCGCTGCCCGGTGCTGTCGGTCATCTGCAGCATGTCCAGCGCCTCGCCGCGGAAGGTCATCTTCAGCTCCTCGAACAGGGTGTCGGGATCCTTCGGCACCAGGATGAAGGTCTCGCTTGCCCCCTGCTGCTGACGGGTGACCTCGTAGCTGTCGGTCAGCTCGTCGGCGCTGCCGGAGAGCAGCAGGGCCGGGGTATGGGTCACGCGCTGATCGAGCGGCTGCACCGTGGCCTGCTCGAGGTCGGGGTCATAGAGAATGACCTCCTCGCCACCGGAGACCACCAGCTGCTCATAGGGCGCCTCCACCTCCCAGCGGAACTTGCCGGGCCGCGACAGCCACATGCGACCGCGCGCCTCCTGCAGACGCTGACCGCTGCCGTCGAGGATCTGCTGTTCGAAGTCGGCCGCGTAGGTCTCAAGCGGCTCGAGGATCGCCGCCAGGCGATCGGCGCCTTCGCTGGCCAGGGCCGATATCGGCACGCAAAGCGTCATGGTCAGCGCGGCGAGGGTCTTCTTCATGCTCATCGTCTCTGTCTCCCTGGACGGGTCCATCATGGCATCCTGACACTCGGACCGGACAAGTCCCGACGGGTTGCACGCCCGTCGCAGGCTTTCATCATTGCTGCATGATTGCGGCGCATCAGTCGCCCACCGGGGGCGGCGCCAGCACCTCGCGGGCGCCGTTGGTGCCCATGGTGGAGACCACGCCGGCCATCTCCATCGACTCGACAAGGCGCGCCGCCCGGTTGTAGCCGATCTTGAAGCGCCGCTGGACGGCCGAGATGGAGGCTCGCCGCGACTCCGTCACGAACTGCACCGCCTCGTCGTAGAGCGCGTCCTGCTCGGCATCGCCGTCGCCGCCGCCCCCATCGGCCTCGAGCCCGGCCAGGGCCTCGGCGGAGACGCCGCCGGAGAGGATCTCGTCGATGTACTCCGGCTCGCCGCGGCGTTTCCAGTCCTCGACCACCCGATGTACCTCGTCGTCGTCGACGAAGGCGCCGTGCACGCGGGTCGGCATGCCGGACCCGGCGGGCAGGTAGAGCATGTCGCCGTGACCCAGCAGGTTCTCGGCGCCGCCCTGATCGAGGATGGTGCGCGAATCGACCCGCGAGGAGACCTGGAAGGCCATGCGGGTGGGGATGTTGGCCTTGATCAGGCCGGTCACCACGTCCACCGAGGGGCGCTGGGTGGCGAGAATCAGGTGGATGCCGGCGGCACGGGCCTTCTGCGCCAGGCGCGCGATCAGCTCCTCGACCTTCTTGCCGACGATCATGAACATGTCGGCAAACTCGTCGATCACCACCACGATGTAGGGCAGCTTCTCGAGCACCGGCGGGGCCTGGTGCATCTCCCAGGGCTGCGGCTCCCACAGCGGGTCGGCCACCTGGGCGCCGGCCCGCTCGGCCTCGTCGAGCTTGGCGTTGAAGCCGGCGATGTTGCGCACGCCCATGGCGGCCATCAGCTTGTAGCGCCGCTCCATCTCGGCGACGCACCAGCGCAGGGCGTTGGCCGCCTCCTTCATGTCGGTGACCACCGGCGCCAGCAGGTGCGGGATGCCGTCGTAGACCGACAGCTCCAGCATCTTGGGATCGACCATGATCATGCGCACCTCGTCGGGCGTCGCCTTGAGCAGCATCGAGATCAGCATGGCGTTGACGCCCACCGACTTGCCCGAACCGGTGGTGCCGGCGACCAGCAGGTGGGGCATCTTGCCGAGGTTGGCCACCACCGGGCCGCCGCCGATGTCCTGACCCAGCGCCAGGGTCAGTGCCGAGGCCTCGAGCTGGTAACAGTCGGAATCGATGACCTCGCGCAGGCGGATCATCGCCCGGTGCGGATTGGGGATCTCGATGCCCACGGTGGGCCGGCCCGGAATCACCTCGACCACCCGCACGCTCTTGACCATCAAGGAGCGCGCCAGGTCCTTGGCCAGGTTGCTGATCTTGGAGACCTTCACGCCGGCGGCCGGCTTGATCTCGAAGCGCGTGATCACCGGCCCCGGCCAGGTGTCGACCACCTCGGCGCGGACGCCGTACTCGCGCAGCCGCGTCTCGAGCAGCTCGGCCATCTCGGCGAGCTGCTGCTCGGAGTAGTTGCGCTGCTGGGGCTCCGGCGGCGTCAACAGGCGCAGGTTCGGCAGCTCGCCATCGGGCTCCTGCAGATCGTCGAACATCGGCCGCTGGTTCTGCAGGTGCTCCACGGTCCACAGTGCCGGGCCCTCGGGCTCGTCGGCGGCCTCGCGCGCCTGCTCGGCGCTCGCTACCCGGGGCGCGTCGTCTTCCCGGGCAGGCGCGACGTCGTCGACGCCCGGCTCGTCCTCCTGCTCGGCGGGCTCGGGGGGCGCCACGCCGGGATCACGACGGGTCGGCGTCTCGGCGGCATCGTGCGACTCCTCGCGATCCACTCGAGAGGCGTTGCGTGTCGCCTCGGGGGCTTCCCGAATCGCCTCGGGGGCTTCACGAACCGTATGAGAGGAGAGGAACGGCTCCGAGGCCTCCTCGTCGAACTCGGCGTCACCGCCCTGCCAATCGGCGAGACGTGGCTCCTGTCGACGGGAATCGCGCGCGGGCGAGTGCGGCGAAGCCCCGGAGGAGGCGCGCGCCACAGGCGGCTCATCGAGATCTTCGGCGTCGTCCTGAGTATCGCTTCGAGAGGCGTCGTGGGCGTCGTCCAGGCGCTCGTCGTCGCGGTACGCCCGCAGGGCCGGCCCCTGCCAGGCCGGCGTCACCTCGTCATCGTCGGGCAGCACCGGCTCGGGAATCGTCTCCGGCCGGCGCCGCGCGCCCGGCGCCTCGGCGTCATGGCCTCGCGTATCGAGGCGCTCATCAGGCTCCCGAGGCTCGGCGGACGAACGCATCGCCTCAGCAGTGGGCTCGACTCGCGGCGCACGGCCATGCTCGGGCGCGCCGACCTCGGCGGAGGCACGCGCGGGCGGCGACTCGCGGCGTGGCGCCTCGGGGGGCGTAATATCGACCCGCGGCTCCTGCGCCATGCGCGCCGTGTAGGCGGCCTCGGGGCGCTTGGCCGACGGCGTGCGCTCGGGCACCTCCCAGGGGATATCGGTCTCACCGTCGTCGCCGAAGCCGGGATCGGTCGCCAGCGTCGGCGTGTCATCGCGGCGGCGGCCCAGCCGCCGCCACCAGGGGGGCCGCTCGTCGGTCTCTTCGGGGCTTGCGGACGGCGCCTCGGCATCCCTTGTCTCGCGTGTCTGCTGGTCGAGGTCACGCCGCTCGGCGCGGCGCTCCCGCGACAGCCCGAACCGGTCGACCACCCAGCGCCACCCCAGCAGGCCGCGACGGCCCAGCTCGTCCATCACCGTCAGCCAGGAGAGGTCGGTGAGCAGGGGAAAGCCACAGAGCATGGCCGCCACGGAGAGCAGGCCGGTGCCGCCCGCGCCCACCAGGGGCAGCAGCGCGCCGACCAGGCCCTCGCCGAGGATGCCGCCCGTCGAATAGGGCAAGGGGCCATCGGGGCGATAGAAGTGCAGCGCCCCCAGGGTGGTAGTGCCCAGCAACAGCAGCACCAGCCCCCCACAGCGCACCGCCAGGGCGGTGGGATCCCACTCGAAGCGCACCTGACGCGAGCGGATCAACCACCAGGCGGCGAACCCCAGCATGCCCGGCCACCATAGGGCGCTGACGCCGAACAGCGAGTAGAGCACATCGGCGAGCCAGGCGCCGAAGGCGCCCATCCAGTTGGCGACCTCGGTCTCCGGACCGCTGCTCGACCAGCCGGGATCGTCCCTACGGAAGCTGTAGAGCGCCAGCAGCAGGAACACGCAGGCGGCCAGCAGGATGATCACCACGCCCTCGCGGGTCGCCCCCTGCAGCCGCAGGCCGACGCGCCTGGCTTTCTCCCTGGCATTCGCCGCCGTCTCACGACGCGACGAGGACCTTTTCTTGACACTCAAGCGGCCACCTCCCTTGCGCCCACATGGCGTATTGCGGATGTCATGGGCATCAATCATACCGAGCAAGCGCTCACCATCACAGGGGCCGGCATGCCTTGAGCCCTGCTCCACGGCGCGGCAGACTGGACGAGCCGTCAATGAGGAAGAGGCCCCATGCTGCCCTGGCTATCCGCGCACGCCGTAAAATTCCCCCCCGTCGAGTCAGCGCTGCGCGATCCCGACGGCCTGCTGGCCGCGGGCGGCGCCCTGACCCCGGCCTGGCTGCTGGCCGCCTATCGCCACGGTATCTTCCCCTGGTTCGGCGATGATCAACCGATCCTCTGGTGGAGCCCGGACCCGCGCATGGTGCTGGTGCCCGGCGAGATCCGCGTGCGGCGAAGCCTCGCCAAGCGGCTGCGCAACGCCGGGTTCACGATCACCGCCGACCGCGCCTTCGAGGCGGTGATGGCGGCCTGCGCGGCCCCGCGTGACGACCAGCCGGGCACCTGGATCACCGACGAGATGCGCACGGCCTACGGGCAGCTGCACGCGCTGGGAGCGGCCCACTCCGTGGAGGTATGGCGCGACGATGCCCTGGTCGGCGGCCTCTACGGCATCGCGCTGGGACCGGTGTTCTTCGGCGAATCGATGTTCTCCCGAGAGCCCGACGCCTCCAAGGTCGCCCTGGTGCAGCTGGCCCGAGTCATGGCCGCCGGCGACGGCCGGCTGATCGACTGCCAGATGCACACCGGGCACCTGGCGAGCCTGGGCGCCCGGGACATCGCCCGCCGCGAGTTCATCGACTATCTTGATCAGTGGCTGGGTGAACCCGCGCATGACCGTCGGCAAGCGGAGGCGATCGCGCCGGCCCCCACCTGGTCCTTCGAGACGATCGGCACCGTAGGATGACCGGGCCGGGGATTCGCGGGAGTACGACGCAGAGGAGACGGCAGCCTTGAGCAGCAACGCCCCCCGACAGCCGGTCAGGGACCTGCGCTTCTTTCTGACCGTACCCCACGCCTGCAGCTACCTGGCGGGCCGTGAGGCGACCACGCTGTTTCTCGACCCCCAGGAGGCGCCGAGCCGCGGCGTTTACGACGCCTTGGCGCTGCTCGGCTTTCGTCGCAGCGGCCGCCATCTCTACCGACCCCACTGCGATACTTGCAACGCCTGCATCTCGGTGCGCATCCCGGTGGAGGCGTTCTCACCGAGTCGTACCCAGCGCAAGCTGATGAACCGCAACGCCGACCTCAGCCTGCACGTGCGCCCCGCCCTCTTCGATGCCGAGCACTACGCCCTCTATGCGCACTACGTCAGGACTCGCCATGCCGATGGCGACATGTACCCGCCGAGCCACGAGCAGTACCGCACCTTCCTGACTCTCGACCAGCCCTATGCCCGGCTGCTGGAGTTTCGCCTCGACGGGCGACTGGTGGCCGTTTCGGCCTTCGATCAGCTCGAGCACGGCCTCTCGGCCATCTACACCTTCTTCGATCCCGCGCCAGAACTGGAGCGCCGTTCCCTGGGCACCCTGGCCGTATTATCGCTGGTGCAACGCGCCCGCGAGGAGGGGCTGCCGCATGTCTATCTCGGCTACTGGATCCGCGAGTGTCGCAAGATGGCCTACAAGCAGAGCTTCCAGCCGCTGGAGATGCTCGACGGTCGCCACTGGCGGCGCCTGATCACGACGCGATAAGCGCAATCGAACCAGGGTTCCTTTGCCATGACGGGCGGCATGCGGCACAATATCGCGCTATCCTGTCGGCACGGGTGGCCCTGCCGCGACACCGCGCCGCCCGTTTTTTGTCATCATCAGCGAGGAACCGCCTATATGGCACGTGAAGACCATATCGAAATGGAAGGCGTCGTCGTCGATACCCTTCCCAACACCACTTTCCGCGTCGAACTCGAGAACGGCCACGTGGTGACCGCCCATATCTCTGGCAAGATGCGCAAGCACTACATCCGCATCCTCACCGGCGACAAGGTCAAGGTCGAGCTGACCCCCTACGACCTGTCCAAGGGCCGCATCGTCTACCGCGCCCGCTGAGCGCCGATCGGGCCACCAGGCCCGGACGCCGCTCGAGTGTCGGCCGCCCTCGCGTCCGCCACCTCCTCCCGCATCACGCCCGAGCGAACAACGCCCCGTCCGAAGACAGGGCGCTGTGATGGTTTAGCCGACCGAGTTCCCCGTCAGGGCGCGTCGGCCAGCTCCGACTCCGTGGCCAGGTGCAGATCGCCGGCTTCCACGCTGACGTGCACCACGCCACCGTGCTCGGCGAGCTCGCCGAACAGGATCAGCTCGGCCAGCGGCTTCTTGAGCTTCTCCTGAATCAGGCGAGCCATCGGGCGTGCCCCCATGTCGGGATCGTAGCCCTTCTCGGCCAACCACTCCCGCGCCGCATCGTCCACGTCAAGCTGGACCCGCTTCTCGTCGAGTTGCGCCTGCAGCTCCACCAGGAACTTGTCGACCACGTTGCGCACCACCGAGGTGGGCAGGGCGTGGAACTGGATGATGCCGTCCAGGCGGTTGCGAAACTCCGGCGAGAAGGTTTTGCGAATCACCTCCATGGCATCGGTGGAGTGATCCTGGCTCTGGAAGCCGATGGAACGCCGCGTGGCCTGCTCGACCCCGGCATTGGAGGTCATGATCAGGATCACATGACGGAAGTCCGCCTCGCGGCCGTTGTTGTCGGTCAGGCGGCCGTGATCCATGACCTGCAGCAGCAGGTTGAAGACCTCGGGGTGTGCCTTCTCGATCTCGTCGAGCAGCAGCACGCAGTGGGGCTGCTTGGTGATCGCCTCGGTGAGCAGACCGCCCTGGTCGTAGCCGACGTAGCCGGGAGGCGCACCGATCAGCCGCGACACGGTGTGGCGCTCCATGTACTCGGACATGTCGAAGCGTACCAGCTCGATGCCCATGATGTGCGAGAGCTGGCGGGCCACCTCGGTCTTGCCCACGCCGGTCGGACCGGCGAACAGGAAGCTGCCCACCGGCTTGTCCGGCGACTTGAGGCCGGCCCGCGACAGCTTGATCGCCGCGGCGAGGCTGTCGATGGCTTCGTCCTGGCCGAACACCAGCATCTTGAGATCGCGATCGATGTTGGCCAGCAGCTTGCGATCGGAGCTCGAGACGCTCTTCGGCGGAATCCGCGCGATGGAAGCCACCACCGCCTCGACCTGATCCACGTCGATGGTGTCGACGCGCACCTCCGGCGGCAGCAGGCGCTGATGGGCGCCGGCTTCGTCGATCACGTCGATGGCCTTGTCGGGCAGGTGACGGTCGTTGATGTAGCGATCCGACAGCCGTGACGCACTCTCCAGGGCCGCATCGGTGTACTTCAACTGGTGGTGCTCCTCGAAGCGCGAGCGCAGGCCCTTGAGGATCCGGGTGGTATCCTCTACCGAGGGTGCCATCACGTCGACCTTCTGGAAGCGCCGAGCCAGGGCGCGATCCTTCTCGAAGATGCCGCGATACTCCTGGAAGGTGGTGGAGCCAATGCAGCGCAGCTCGCCCGAGGAGAGCAGCGGCTTGAGCAGGTTGGAGGCGTCCATCACTCCGCCGGAGGCCGCACCGGCGCCGATCACCGTGTGGATCTCGTCGATGAACAGGATGGCGTTGGGCTGCTTGCGCAGCTCGGCCAGCAGGTTCTTCAGGCGCTTCTCGAAGTCGCCGCGGTACTTGGTGCCGGCCAGCAGCGCACCCATGTCCAGCGAATAGACCACGGCATCGCTGATCACCTCGGGCACGTCCTCCTCGACGACGCGCTTGGCCAGCCCCTCGGCGATGGCGGTCTTGCCGACCCCGGCCTCGCCCACCAGCAGCGGGTTGTTCTTGCGGCGCCGCGCCAGGATCTGCACCACGCGCTCGAGCTCGAGGTCGCGTCCGATCAGCGGATCGATCTTGCCCATCCTCGCCTGCTCGTTGAGGTTGGTGGCGTAGCTGGTCAAGGGGTTGGAGCCCGTTTCGGCGCCCCCCTCCTCGACCTCCTCGGCCTCGGGCGAGGGTGAGGACGGGCTCTGACCGTGGCCGGCCACCTTGGAGATGCCGTGGGCGATGTAGTTGACGGCATCGACCCGTGCCACATTCTGCTGCTTGAGGAAGTAGACCGCCTGGCTCTCCTGTTCGGAGAAGATCGCCACCAGCACGTTGGCCCCGGTGACCTCGCTCTTGCCGGACGACTGGACATGGAAGACCGCGCGCTGCAGCACGCGCTGGAATCCCAGGGTCGGCTGCGTCTCACGGTCGGACTGATCCTCGGGAATCAGCGGCGTGGTGGAATTGATGAAATCCTGCAGGTCGGACCGCAGCTTGTCGAGGTTGGCCCCGCAGGCGCGCAGTACATCCGCCGCAGAGGCATTGTCGAGCAGCGCCAGCAGCAGGTGCTCCACGGTCATGAACTCGTGGCGCTTGGAGCGAGCCACGGTGAAGGCCGTGTTCAGGGTCAGTTCAAGTTCTTTACTCAGCATGGCAGTCCCCTTCTCGCCGCTCAGGGCTTAGCGTCGGATCGTTCATGGTCCGGCATCATCAACATTCGGGTACAAACGGTAGCGTTGCAAGTCCCGCCTCGACGCTTGACCGCCGCACTTCCTCCTCGACCATGCCGCTCATTCCGCCGCCTCGATGTCGCACAGCAGCGGATGCTGACACTCTCTTGCATATTGATTGACCTGATGGCTTTTGGTTTCCGCGATGTCGTAAGTAAAGAGGCCACAGGTCGCCTTGCCACGTGTATGGACGGTCAGCATGACCTGCACCGCCGCCTCGCTGTCCATATGGAAGAAAGTCTGCAGCACCTCGACCACGAACTCCATGGGCGTGAAGTCGTCATTGTGCAGCACTACCTTGTACATGGGAGGGCGTGCCACCTCCGGGTCGGCAGGCTGCACCGCGAGATCGCCATCTTCCTGCTCCGGTCGCCCGGAACCTTGCAGGCCTGGCGAGCTCGGGCCCGGCGGTCGCGTCATGCCTCCCGTCGGGAAGGCCTGCCACATTCGCGCTGTCACCTCATCATCTCTACTGAACATAAGAGCCACTATCCATCTCGACAAGCCGCGCGCGGCGATCATATCAACCGTGATTGGACGCCACCGCGCCGGCAGGGTTCATCACCATCGTTGGTTTACGAGCCACACGAACGCAAAGGGCCCTCGTCCGCCTGGCGGCGGACGAGGGCCCGGGTCCGGCATCGCGTCTTATATCTTACATGTTATCGGCGACGGCCTGGCCGAACTCGGAACACTTGAGCAGCTTGGCATCGTCCATCTGGCGATGGAAGTCATAGGTGACCTCGCCCTTGGAGATGGCCTTCTCCATGCCCTTGAGCACCAGGTCGGCCGCCTCGATCCAACCCATGTGGCGCAGCATCATCTCGGCGGAGAGAATCAGCGAGCCCGGATTGACCTTGTCCTGGCCGGCGTACTTCGGCGCGGTGCCGTGGGTGGCCTCGAACATGGCCACGGCGTCGGAGAGGTTGGCGCCCGGCGCGATGCCGATGCCGCCCACTTCCGCCGCCAGGGCGTCGGAGAGGTAGTCGCCGTTCAGGTTCAGGGTGGCGATGACGTCGTACTCGGCCGGACGCAGCAGGATCTGCTGCAGCATCGCGTCGGCGATGACGTCCTTGATGACGATCTCCTTGCCGTTCTTCGGGTTCTTCATGGTCATCCAGGGGCCACCGTCGAGAAGCTCGGCACCGAACTCCTCCTTGGCGAGCTCGTAGCCCCAATCCTTGAAGGCCCCCTCGGTGAACTTCATGATGTTGCCCTTGTGCACCAGGGTCAGCGACTCACGGTCGTTGTCGATGGTGTACTGCAGGGCCTGACGCACCAGACGCTTGGTGCCCTCGACGGAGACAGGCTTGACGCCGATGCCGCAGTTCTCGGGGAAACGGATGTTCTGGACACCCATCTCCTCGCGCAGGAACTTGATGACCTTGTCGGCCTCCGGGCTACCGGCCTTCCACTCGATGCCGGCGTAGATGTCCTCGGAGTTCTCTCGGAAGATCACCATGTCGACGTCGGCCGGCTTCTTGACCGGGCTCGGCACGCCCTCGAACCACCGAACCGGGCGCTGGCAGACGTAGAGGTCGAGCTTCTGACGCAGGGCGACGTTCAGGGAGCGGATACCCCCGCCAACCGGGGTAGTCAGCGGACCCTTGATGGAGACGACGTATTCCTTGACCGCCTCCAGGGTCTCTTCCGGCATCCAGGTGTCGGCATCATAGACGTGGGTGGCCTTCTCGCCGGCATAGACTTCCATCCAGTGGATCTTGCGCTCGCCGTCATAGGCATGCTGCACGGCGGCATCGATGGCGATCTTCATGGCCGGTGTCACGTCGACACCGATGCCGTCACCCTCGATGAACGGAATGATCGGCTCATTCGGCACGTTCAGGGTGTTGTCGGCATTGACCGTGATCTTGTGGCCGCCTTCGGGGACGACGATTTTCTGAAACCCCATGGAGATCTCCCCTGTCTGGTCTGTTCGGTAAAGGACGCCGCCTATCATCGGCCCTCACCTCGGATTACGCTACGGTACTTTTGTCGACAATCTTGATACACTCACTCCCCGCTCGTCGGGGCGCTTCGCGCGCGCCCGCTCCACGCCATCGAAGTGACCAGAGAGATCAACGTCCCATGTCCCAGACGCCCAAGATTATCTACACGTTCACCGACGAAGCGCCTGCGCTGGCGACCCACTCGCTGCTACCGATCATCGACGCCTTCACCGATGCTGCCGGTATCGAGGTGGAAACTCGCGACATCTCCCTGGCGGCACGCATCCTCTCGCTGTTTCCCGACTACCTGACCGAGGAGCAGCGCGTCGAGGACCACCTGGCCGAACTGGGCGCCCTGGCCAAGACGCCGGAAGCCAACATCATCAAGCTGCCCAACATCAGCGCCTCCATGCCGCAGCTTCACGAGGCCATCAAGGAGCTGCAGGGACAGGGCTATCCCCTGCCGGAATATCCCTATGAGCCGAAGAACGACGAAGAGCGCGACATCCAGGCGCGCTACGGCAAGGTCAAGGGCAGTGCCGTCAACCCGGTGCTGCGTGAGGGCAACTCCGATCGCCGTGCGCCGAAGGCCGTCAAGGCATATGCCCGCAAGTACCCGCATCACATGGGCGAGTGGAGCCAGGCCTCGCGCAGCCACGTCTCTCACATGCACGGCGGCGATTTCTACCACGGCGAGAAGTCGATGACCCTTGACCAGCCCCGCAAGGTCAAGATGGAGCTGATCACCAAGAGCGGCCAGGCGCACGTACTCAAGCCCGAGGTCTCGCTGCAGGCAGGCGAAGTCATCGACAGCATGTTCATGAGCAAGAAGGCGCTGCTCGAGTTCTACGAGCGGGAAATCGAGGATGCCCGCCAGACCGGCGTGATGTTCTCCCTGCACGTCAAGGCGACGATGATGAAGGTCTCGCACCCCATCGTGTTCGGCCACTGCGTGAAGATCTTCTATAAGGACGCCTTCGAGAAGCACGGCGAGCTGTTCGACGAGCTGGGCGTCGACGTCAACAACGGCATGGCGAACCTGTACGAGAAGGTCGACACCCTGCCCGAGACCCAGCGCGAGGAGATCATCCGCGACCTGCACGCCTGCCATGATCAGCGTCCGGAACTGGCGATGGTCGACTCGGCACGCGGCATCACCAACTTCCACTCGCCCAGCGACGTGATCGTGGACGCCTCGATGCCGGCCATGATTCGTGCCGGCGGCAAGATGTATGGCGCCGACGGCCGCCTCAAGGACGTCAAGGCGGTGATGCCGGAGTCGACCTTCGCGCGCATCTACCAGGAGATGATCAACTTCTGTAAGTGGAATGGCGCCTTCGACCCCGCCACCATGGGCACCGTGCCCAACGTCGGCCTGATGGCTCAGAAGGCCGAGGAGTATGGCTCCCACGACAAGACCTTCGAGGCCCCGGCGGACGGTGTCGCCAACATCACCGACCTGGAAACCGGCGAAGTGCTGCTCTCCCAGACCGTCGAAGCGGGCGATATCTGGCGGATGTGCCAGGTCAAGGACGCGCCGATCCGCGACTGGGTGAAGCTGGCGGTAGAGCGCTGCCGCGACTCCGGCATGCCGGCCGTGTTCTGGCTCGACCCCTACCGTCCGCACGAGAATGAACTGATCAAGAAGGTCAGGGCCTACCTCGCGGAGCACGACACCGACGGCCTCAACATCCAGATCATGTCCCAGGTCCGGGCCATGCGCTACACCCTCGAGCGCGTCGTTCGCGGCCTCGACACCATCTCGGTGACCGGCAACATCCTGCGCGACTACCTCACCGACCTGTTTCCGATCCTGGAGCTGGGCACCAGCGCCAAGATGCTCTCCATCGTGCCGCTGATGGCCGGTGGCGGCATGTTCGAGACCGGGGCCGGCGGCTCGGCGCCCAAGCACGTGCAGCAGCTCGTCGAGGAAAACCACCTGCGTTGGGACAGCCTCGGCGAGTTCCTCGCCATGGGCGCCTCCCTGGAGCATCTCGCCAAGCAGTTCGGCAACCCCCGCGCGACACTGCTGGCCGAGGCGCTGGACAAGGCCACCGGCGACTTCCTCGAGCACAACAAGTCGCCCTCCCGCAAGGCAGGCGAGCTGGACAACCGCGGCAGCCACTTCTATCTGGCCCTCTATTGGGCCCAGGCCCTGGCGGCCCAGGACGAGGACGCGGACCTCAAGGCACTCTTCGCCCGCCTGGCCGAGACGTTGACGGCCAACGAGGCGACCATCCTCGAGGAGCTCAACGGCGTGCAGGGACACCCGGTCGACATCCGGGGCTACTACCATGCCGACGCCGAGCTGGCGCGTTCCGTGATGCGTCCCAGCAAGACCCTGAACGACGCCCTGGCGCTGGTCGCCCAGGGCTGAAGGTAGCGTCCCGAAGCGTCCTGCCGCCCCTTGCGGACGGCTCTTCCGGCTCCCGTCCGCCCCTTGGCGGAGGGGAGCCGTCGCGTTGTAGCATCAGGCATTACGCGGCGTCAGGCGCTCGGCATAGTGGAAAGAGACGATGAACCTTTACCTGTTGAACAAGCCCTACCGCATGCTCTCCCAGTTCACCGACCGCCGTGTCGATGAGGCAGAGCGTCGCGCCACCCTGGCGGATGTCATCTCGGTGCCGGACATCTACGCCGCCGGGCGGCTGGACTACGATTCCGAGGGACTGCTGCTGCTCAGCGACGACGGCGCGCTGATCCACCGCATCAGCGACCCCCGGCACAAGCAGCCCAAGACCTACCGCGTGCAGGTGGAGGGCACCCCCGACGATGCCGCCTTGCAGGCGCTGCGCGACGGCGTCACCCTCAAGGATGGCCCGACCCGGCCGGCGAAGGTCCGCCGGCTCGTCTCGAGCGAGCTTGCCGAGCGCACCCCGCCCCTGGATCCTCGGCGCCATCCCGTCACCACCTGGCTGGAGCTGACCATCAGCGAGGGGCGCAACCGCCAGGTACGGCGCATGACCGCCCACGTCGGCCATCCGACCCTGCGCCTGGTGCGCGTGGCCATCGGCCCCTGGCGGCTGGACGGCCTGGCTCCCGGCGAGTGGCGCCGCGAGACCCTGCATGCCCCCAAGCCGACGGCCCAGCGCCGCCGCCCACCGAGGAGACGCCCATGAGCCGCTGGCACCCCTTCGTCACCGTGGCCACCGTGGTGGAACGCGCCGGCCGCTTCCTCATCGTCGAGGAGGACCGCGGCGGGCCCGAGACCCTGTTCAACCAGCCCGCCGGCCACCTGGAGCCTGGTGAGCGCATCCGCGACGCTGCCCTGCGTGAGCTGCGCGAGGAGACCGCCTGGCAGGTCGGCATCACCGACTACCTGGGCATGTACGTCTACCGCTCCCCCGACGGCCTGACCTTCCACAGCCACGGCTTCTTCGGCATGGCCCTGGCGCACCTCGGCAGCGAGCTGGACCCGGCCATCCTCGCCGTGCACTGGCTGACCCTCGAGGAGATCGAGGCACTGGAGCGCGAAGGTCGCCTGAGAAGCCCCCTGGTGATGCGGCGCATCCGCGATGCGCTGGCGAGCCGCTTCTACCCCATGGACGTGATTCACGAGCGCTGAGCGGCCAAGCGGCCAAGCGGCCAAGCGGCCAAGCGGCCAAGCGGCCAAGCGGCCAAGCGGCCAAGCGGCCAAGCGGCCAAGCGGCCAAGCGGATGATGACACCCAGCAAGCGGCGCCGGGGGCAGCGCGAAGCGGGGGTCCTTTTCCAGGGAAGGAAAAGGTAGCGTACAGGGAGGTATTCACAGCGCCCCCGCGATGGTCCGGCACACCGGGCGCTGTCGCCGGGAAAGCCGCGAAAGACAAGTATCGAGCCGACCACCGGCTCGGCGCCAGGCGCCGACATCATGTATAATCCCACCCCATTTGTGACACTCAATCCGAGAGCGCCCATGACCGCCACCACAGGCAAGGTGATCGTCGGCATGTCCGGCGGCGTCGACTCCTCCGTATCCGCCCTGCTGCTGCTCGAGCAGGGGTACGTGGTCGAAGGCCTGTTCATGAAGAACTGGGACGAGGACGACGGCACGGAGTACTGCACCGCCAAGGAGGACCTGGCGGATGCCGAGGCCGTCTGCCAGAAGCTCGGCATTCCGCTGCACACCGCGAACTTCGCCGCCGAGTACTGGGACAACGTCTTCGAGCACTTCCTGGCCGAGTACCAGGCGGGCCGCACCCCGAATCCGGACATCCTCTGCAACCGCGAAATCAAGTTCAAGGTGTTCCTCGAGTACGCCGAGATGCTCGGCGCCGAGAAGATCGCCACCGGCCACTATGTTCGTGAAGGGCAGGTGCGCGGCCGTCTCGATGGCGACGAACGCCCGAGGCTGCTCAAGGGGCTCGATCCCAACAAGGACCAGAGCTACTTCCTGCACGCAGTGCCCCAGGCCGCCATCGCCCGCACCCTGTTCCCGGTGGGCGAACTCGAGAAACCCGAGGTGCGCGCCATCGCCGAGCGCCACGACCTGGTCACCGCGCGTAAGAAGGACTCGACCGGCATCTGCTTCATCGGCGAGCGCCGCTTCAGCGATTTCCTCAAGCAGTACCTGCCCGCCCAGCCGGGGGTGATCGAAACGCCCGAGGGCGAGGTGATCGGCGAGCACATGGGGCTGATGTACTACACCCTGGGCCAGCGCCAGGGGCTCGGCATCGGCGGGCTCGCCGATCATCCGGACGCCCCCTGGTACGTGGCCGCCAAGGATCTCACGCGCAACGTGCTGATCGCCGTGCAGGGCAAGCACCACCCGCTGCTCTACACCGACAGCCTGGCCACAGAGGCCATGGACTGGGTGGCCGGCGAGGCACCCGCCGCCGAAGGGCGCCTCACCGCCAAGACCCGCTATCGCCAGGCCGACGTGCCCTGCACGTTCCACACGCGGGAGGACGGCGGCGTCGAGGTGCACTTCGACGATCCCCAGCGCGCCGTGACGCCCGGGCAGTCGCTGGTGCTCTACGACGGCGATATCTGCCTGGGCGGCGGCGTGATCCGCGCCACCTGGAACGCCAAGGAGCTTGGCCAATGACCGCCTCGACCCCGATCCACCGCGCCCCAGACACGCCAGCGGCCCGCCAGGCCCTGGCGCTGGCCGGAGTCTTCCAGGCCGCCAGCCAGGTCGACGCGCTCGCCCGCACCGGACAGACCGACCAGCGCGCCTGGGAGACCCTGATCCGCGCCACCCTGGACACCAACCCGGAGAGCTTTGAGGCGATCTACGGCGGCCACCCCAACAACCTGCGCCAGGGCCTCGAGGTGCTCGAGGGCGTGGTCGGCCGCCAGCAGGTCAATCCGGTAGTGCTGCGCTACGGCTTCTCGCTGCTGATGCTGATGAACCAGCTGCGCTCCAACGACGCCATGATGGACGACCTGGGGACGCGCCTGACGCGCATCCAGGGTCAGGCCGAGCACTTCGGCGCCACCCACGAGAACGTCATCTCGAGCCTCGGCGAGGCCTACCAGGAGTCGCTCTCGACGCTCAAGACGCGCATCGTCGTCCAGGGCGACCCCTCGCTGCTGCAGAGCCGCATGATGCCGGAGCGCGTGCGCGCCATCCTGCTCGCCGGCATCCGCTTCGCCCTGCTCTGGCACCAGCAGGGAGGGCGACGCTGGAAGCTGATCTTCCAGCGCGGCGCCCTGAAGAAGGCCCTGGACCAGCTGGGCTGATCCGCCTTTTCCTCACCCCCGTTACCATCCCTTGACCGGAATCCGACCCATGCAAGCCGCTCCCCTGCCCCTCTCCGCCCTCACCGCCCTCTCTCCCGTCGATGGCCGCTACGAGTCCAAGGCCGCCGCCCTGCGTGAGCACTTCAGCGAGTTCGGCCTGATTCGCGCCCGAGTCATCGTCGAGATCCGCTGGCTCGAGTGCCTCGCCGAGCACCCGCAGATCACCGAGGTGCCGAGGCTCTCCGCCGAGGCCACCGCGCACCTCGAAGCCCTGCTGCGCGACTTCTCGCTGGCCGATGCCGAGCGCATCAAGGAGATCGAGCGCACCACCAACCACGACGTCAAGGCGGTGGAGTACTTCATCAAGGAGAAGATCGCCGATCAGCCGGAGCTGCATGCGGTCACCGAGTTCGTGCACTTCGCCTGCACCAGCGAGGACATCAACAACCTCTCCCACGGCGTGATGCTGACCGATGGCCTGAAGGCGCTGCTGCCGATGATGCACCAGATCGCCGACGAGGTCGCTCGCCTGGCCCAGGAGCACGCCGCCCAGCCGATGCTCTCGCGCACCCACGGCCAGACCGCAAGCCCCACCACGCTCGGCAAGGAGATGGCCAACGTCGCCTATCGCCTGCGTCGCCAGCTCAAGCAGATCGAGGCGGTCGAGATCTTCGGCAAGATCAACGGCGCGGTGGGCAACTACAACGCGCACCTCACGACCTATCCCGAGGTGGACTGGGAGGCCAATGCCCAGAGCTTCGTCGAGGGCCTGGGCCTGACCTTCAACCCCTACACCACCCAGATCGAGCCCCACGACTACATCGCCGAGCTGTTCGACGCGGTCTGCCGCTTCAACACCATCCTCATCGACTTCGACCGCGACGCCTGGGGCTACATCTCGCTGGGCTACTTCAAGCAGCGCACCGTGGCCGGTGAGATCGGCTCCTCGACCATGCCGCACAAGGTCAACCCGATCGACTTCGAGAACTCCGAGGGCAACCTCGGGCTCGCCAACGCGATACTCGGCCACCTCGCCCAGAAACTGCCGATCTCCCGCTGGCAGCGCGACCTCACCGATTCCACAGTGCTGCGCAACCTCGGCGTGGGCCTGGCCTACGGCATGATCGCCTACCAGGCCTCGCTCAAGGGCATCTCCAAGCTCGAGGCCAACCCGGTGCGCCTGGCCGAGGATCTCGACAACAGCTGGGAAGTGCTCGCCGAGCCGATCCAGACCGTGATGCGCCGCTACGGCATCGAGAAGCCCTACGAGAAGCTCAAGGAGCTGACCCGCGGCAAGCGCATCGATCAGACCGGCTTCGCCGCCTTCATCGATACCCTCGAGCTGCCCGCCGAGGTAAAGAGCGAGCTCAAGGCGCTCAGCCCGGCCAGCTACACCGGCAACGCCGAGGCCCAGGCGCGCAACCTGTAAGGCGCCGAGGGGCCGAAAGCCGAAAGCCGAAAGCCGAAAGCCGAAAGCCGAAAGCATGATCAGCGGCCGGGGGCGGGTCAGAGCGAGGGTCCTTTACCATGGGTGAGGCGGATTCCGCCGAACGGGTTGGCCATGGATGGCCAACACCGGCCCTGCAAGCGGAGCAGGATGCGAGAGCGCCGCAGGGCAAAGGTAGCGCCCAGGGAAGGGTTCACAGCGCCCTCGCGACGCCCCGCCCCCGGGGCGAATGACTCACCGCTGACGCTCTCTGACACGGCTGGCTCCCGGCACACATGCTAGTATCCCGACAGGCGCCCGACGGCGCCTGTCGCCGTTTCACCCCCCTTCGCGAGCGCGAGTCCATGTCACCAGATGAATCCCTCACCCTGCTCGGCGGCCTCTCTGCCGACGACTTCCTGCGCGACCACTGGCAGCGCAAGCCGCTGCTGATCCGCGGCGCCTTCCCCAACTTCCAGTGCCCGCTCGCCCCCGATGAGCTCGCGGGCCTGGCCTGCGAGGAGGGCATCGAGGCCCGCCTGGTCGAGGAGCGCGGCCGCGATGCAGAGGGGAATGAGCGCCCCTGGCAGGTCAGCCACGGCCCCTTCAGCGAGGCCACCTTCGCCCGGCTGCCCGAACGCGACTGGACCCTGCTGGTACAGGCCGTTGATCACTACGTGCCCGAGGTCGCCGCGCTGCTCGAGCACTTCACCTTCCTGCCGCGCTGGCGCCTCGACGACGTCATGGTCAGCTACGCGCCCCCCGGCGGCAGCGTCGGCCCCCACGTCGACCAGTACGACGTCTTCCTGCTCCAGGGCCAGGGCACCCGCCGCTGGCAGCTCGGCGGCCAGGTTCCCGACGAGGCGCCGATCCTCGACGGCATCGACCTGCGCATCCTCGAGCACTTCGAGGTCGAGGCCGATCAGGACTGGGTCCTGGAGCCGGGCGACATGCTCTACCTGCCCCCCGCCTGGGCCCACCACGGCGTCAGCCAGTCCGACGACTGCCTGACACTCTCGGTCGGCTTCCGCGCGCCCTCGGCGGACGAGGCCATCACCTCCTACGCCGACTATCTCGGCGAGCAGCTGCCGGCCTCCAGGCGCTACGGCGACGCCGGCATGGCGCCCCCGACGGATCCCGCCGAGCTCGACGATGCCGCCGTGGCCCGCATGCGCCGGCTGATCCTCGAGACCCTCGACGATCCGGCCCAGCTGGCCCAGTGGTTCGGCCGAGTGATGACCCAGCCCAAGTACGCCGACCAGCTGGTGCCCACCGAGACGCCGACCGAGGCCGAGGAGCTTGTCGCCGCACTACACGAGGGCGAGCAGCTGGTGCGCAGCCCCGGGTCGCGCTTCGCCTGGCGGGCTCTCGACGAGGCGCGGGCGACGCTGTTCGCCGACGGCGACGGCGTCGTGTGCGCCCTGCCGCTGGCCCAAACGCTGGCCTCCGACGCTCCGCTGGACGCGGCGCTGCTCGACTTCCCGGAGGCGCCCGCGCTGCTCGCCGCCCTGCGCGACGCCGGGAGCCTCGCCTGGACCGATGAGTTCGAGGAGTAGGCGAGTGCCCCACACGACCCCGACCCTGCCAAGCTTCCTGAAGAGCGAGACGTGCCATGACTGACCGGCCCCTGGAGATTCGCGAGGGCGACTGGGCGGCACTCGGCCATGAGGCCACCGCAATCCGTCGCGTCGTCTTCATCGAGGAGCAGTGCGTCCCCGTCGAGGAGGAGTGGGACGGGCGCGACAGCGCCTGTCGCCACTTCCTGGCCCTGCAGGACGGCATCCCCGTGGGCACCGCGCGGCTGCTGCCGGACGCCCACATCGGCCGGGTGGCGGTGCTCGCCGAGGCGCGAGGCAGGGGCATCGGGGTGGCCCTGATGCAGGCCGCCATCGAGGCCGCCCGTCGCGACGGCCACCCGAGGGTGGAGCTCGCCGCCCAGACCCATGCCCTGGCCTTCTACGAGCGGCTGGGCTTCGAGGCCGTCGGCGGCGAGTTCATGGACGCCGGCATTGCGCACCGCAACATGCACCTGCCGGTTCAGGATTGAGCCGAGTCCCGCCACGCCCTCCTCGGCATTCGACTACACGAAAGGCGGCGCCCGCCGCCTTCCTGTAGTCGAGTTACAACGCCCTCTGCGGCCAAGGGTCAATTGTTCGCGCCCGTCATGCAGGGCCATAGTGGAATCCATGGCGAGGGAAGAAGGGTCGTCGCTCACCCGGCCTTACCGGCGCTGAACACCGCCCCTCCACTCTTCGCCAGGGTTCGACCAAGGCCGTAGAGACAACCTCTCGGCAGTGATGGAACCTGAACACACTTCGCAGGTGCAGCATAAGGCTTTCCGAATTCATAGGCTTGGCCGAGTGATGCAGCTGGCGACTTTGGCGAGGCGTAGCGACGGATGGCTGCGATCGCGAGATTCCACTCCTGACCTGAAGGATGGCCCCATGACGACATTCAAAGACGAACTCAAGGCACTGGCTCAACTGCGCGAAGCCCAGCAAGGCAAGTGGGACAACGTCAATCCTGAGCACGCCGCCCGCATGCGGGTACAGAACCGCTTTCAGACCGGCCTGGACATCGCTCGCTACACCGCGAAGATCATGCGCGAGGACATGGCCGCCTACGACGCCGACAGCTCCCAGTACACCCAGTCGCTGGGCTGCTGGCACGGCTTCATTGGCCAGCAGAAGCTGATCTCCATCAAGAAGCACTTCAACACCACCAAGCGCTCCTACCTCTACCTCTCCGGCTGGATGGTCGCCGCGCTGCGCTCCGAGTTCGGCCCGCTGCCCGATCAGTCCATGCACGAGAAGACCAGCGTGCCGTCGCTGATCGAGGAGCTCTACACCTTCCTGCGCCAGGCGGACACCTGGGAACTGAACCACCTGTTCCGCGACCTGGAAGATGCCAAGAACGCCGGCGACCAGCAGAAGGCCGATGAGCTGATCGCCAAGATCGACGGCCACGAGACCCACATCGTGCCGATCATCGCCGACATCGATGCCGGTTTCGGCAACGCCGAAGCCACCTACCTGCTGGCCAAGAAGATGATCGAGGCGGGTGCCTGCTGCATCCAGCTCGAAAACCAGGTCTCCGACGAGAAGCAGTGCGGCCACCAGGACGGCAAGGTCACCGTGCCCCACGAAGACTTCATCGCCAAGATCAACGCCGTGCGCTACGCCTTCCTGGAGCTCGGCGTCGAGGACGGCGTGATCGTCGCCCGCACCGACTCCCTGGGCGCCGGCCTGACCCAGAAGATCGCCGTGACCGACGAGCCGGGCGACCTGGGCGACCAGTACAACAGCTACCTGGACGGCGACGAGATCGCTAGCGCCTCCGACATCGACAACGGCGACGTGGTGATCAAGCAGGACGGCAAGCTGGTCAAGGTCAAGCGCCTGGCCTCCGGCCTCTACCAGTTCAAGCCGGGCACCGGCGAGGACCGCGTGGTGCTCGACTGCATCACCAGCCTGCAGAACGGTGCCGACCTGCTGTGGATCGAGACCGAGAAGCCCCACGTCGGCCAGATCGCCGGCATGGTCAACCGCATCCGCGAGGTCTGCCCGGACGCCAAGCTGGTTTACAACAACTCGCCGTCCTTCAACTGGACCCTGAACTTCCGCCAGCAGGTCTTCGACGCCTGGGAGCAGGAAGGCAAGGACGTCGCCGCCTACGAGCGCGCCGACCTGATGAACGCCAAGTACGACGAGACCGAGCTTGGGCAGCTGGCCGACGAGTGGACCCGTAATTTCCAGCGCGACAGCGCCCGCGAGGCGGGGATCTTCCACCACCTGATCACCCTGCCGACCTACCACACCGCGGCCCTGTCCACCGACAACCTGGCCAAGGGCTACTTCGGTGACGAGGGCATGCTGGCCTACGTGGCAGGCGTGCAGCGCAAGGAGATCCGCGAGGGCATCGCCACCGTCAGGCACCAGGACATGGCCGGCTCCAACATCGGCGACGACCACAAGGAGTTCTTCCACGGCGAGGCGGCACTGAAGGCCGGCGGCAAGGACAACACCATGAACCAGTTCGGCTGAGGCCGCGGCCCGATCGCCTGGGGTAGTCCGCCTGAGACAATCCGCCTGGGCGATCGCCGCCCCTCATCGCAGAACCCGGGGAGGCCTTCATGGCCTCCCTTTTTCATGCGAAGAGTTTTCTGCTGATTGTTTTCATACTACTCGCCTCGCCCCGGCGCTAGACTTCCCATCATCACGGCCAGAACGCTGGCCAAGCCACCTCGCGATGGTTAGACTCATTAGCGAACACTGTCCATTAACCTTTGGCCGTCCCTGCATGGCCGAGTGTTCCTCAAGGACATCAAGGAGATCTCCTCATGAAGCGCCTTCTTCCCGTTCTCGCCCTGGGCGTCCTGACGCTTGCCGGCTGCGCCAACACCTCGCCCTACTCCGGCAACGTCTACAGCGGCAACCAGGCCAAGGCGGCCCAGTCCGTCACCTTCGGCACCATCACCGCCCTGCGCCAGGTGCAGATCCAGGCCGATAGCCGTGCCGGCGGGCTGATCGGCACCGGCGGCGGCGCGGTGATCGGTGGCCTGCTGGGCAACCAGGTCGGCGGCGGCTCGGGCCGCACCCTCGCCACGGCGGCCGGGGTGATCGCCGGCAGCCTGGCAGGCTCCAAGGTCGAGGAGTCCAGCAACCTGATCCCGGCCTGGGAGATCGAGATCCGCCAGGACAATGCTCAGAGCGTGGTCATCGTCCAGAAGGCCGAGCAGAACTTCCAGGTGGGCCAGCGCGTGCGCATCATCGGCAGCGGATCCAACGCCAGCGTCGCGCCCTACTGAGGGCGGTGATGATGCCGGCGACCGGGCCGGCCTGAATCCGAATGGCATGAGCCCGGCCGACAAAACCGACCGACAAAAAAGGCCCGCGGAGCGATCCGCGGGCCTTTTTCAATGTGTCGGTGCTGAATGCGCCAGTACTGAATGCGTCAGTGCGGGAGGTCTGGCGAGCGCATCGGCGGGACCGCCTCGCTCTCGCGGCTGGCTCCCTCGAGTCTCAGTGCTGCGCCTTGTTCATGGCCCAGCCGGCAAGCTTAGTGCCGACCAGCGCCAGCACGCCGATGACGATCAGCGTAAGCAGCAGATCGACCGGCTGTACCACGGCGGTGGCAACCAGCACCGCCAGCGCCGGACACCAGACCCAGCGGTCATCCTCGCTGCGCAGCACGGCGGGCAGCAGCCCATCGAGCCCGCGGTTGATCGAGGCATCCCAGCGCTTGAGCAAGAGCGTCAGGATGACGGCGAAGGCGATCAGCCAGATCAGGATCGGGGTCATGGCATTCTCCAGGAAAGGGGCGAACGAAAAGGGGGCAGAAATCTTGATCTGCCAGGGTATCCCTGCCCGATAGACCACGCAACAGTCCGAAGGTCCCTCACCGGCGGACCGGCCGGCGCGTCAGGTGAATGACGCTCAGGCTCGCCCGGCGCATCCTGAATTTCCTCAATGCCCCTGACAGCCGCTTGACCGGCGCGTTACCATGGCTGGCCAAATGCACTCACCGAAAGGTTCTTCAATGCAGATTGCGCAGAATTCCGTTGTCGCGTTCCACTACACCCTGACCAACGACGCAGGTGAAGTGCTGGACAGCTCGGAAGGCCGCGAGCCGCTGACCTACCTCCACGGCGCCGGCAACATCATCCCGGGCCTCGAGAAGCAACTGGAAGGTCGCACGGCTGGCGACAAGCTCCAGGCACAGGTTGCTCCGGAAGAAGGCTATGGCGAGATTCAGCCCCAGCTGGTGCAGGAAGTGCCGCGCGATGCCTTCCAGGGCGTCGAGAGCGTCGAGCCCGGCATGCAGTTCCAGGCTCAGACCCAGGGCGGCCCGCTGATGGTCACCGTGACCCAGATCGAAGGCGACACCGTCACCGTCGACGGCAACCATCCGCTCGCCGGCCAGTCTCTGAACTTCGACGTGGAAATCGCCGAAGTCCGCGAGGCCAGCGAGGAAGAGGCCGAGCACGGCCACGTGCACGGTGAAGACGGTCACGAGCACTGATCGCATCGCCGCGAGCATGCCCACCGCCCGACGGCGGATACAGCATGCCACGACGACGCGAAGGGGCAGCCATTGGCTGCCCCTTCGTCGTTTCGACCGGGTACGGCCCGAGCGGTGTCGGACCAGACCCGCTCTCGCAGTCTCAGCGAGCGGCCTCCTGCCGGGCCCGCGCCGCCTCCCCATTTTCCGTCTCGAAGGCCCGCAGGGTGCGGTGGCCGCCCCCTAGCCGGGTGGCGGTGGTCAGCAGGCAGGCCACGGCGAAGAGCGTGGCGAGCAGCGCGAAGCGGTCGGGAAACAGGCAGAACACCACGAAGGCGAGCACGGTCTCGGTGCCCTCGGTCAGCCCGTGCAGGTAGTAGAACGCCTTCTGCTGGAAGCGCGGCCGCTCCAGGTCGTGGCGGGTAGCCATGATGGCGAAGGCCAGAAAGGAGGTGCCCGTGCCGATGAAGGCGAACAGCAGGAAGGCCGCCGCCAGGGCATTGGCGTCCGGATCGGCCAGGGCGAAACCGAGCACCACCGCCCCGTAGAAGACGAAGTCCAGGCCGATATCGAGGAAGCCGCCGGCGTCGCTGCCCTGGCCCGAGAGCCTGGCCAGCGCACCGTCCAGCCCGTCGCCCAGCCGATTGAGCAGGATCGCGGCCAGCGCCGGCAGGTACCACTCCAGAGCCAGCAGGGGCAGCGCCAGCATACCGATCAGGAAAGCCGCCACCGTCACCTGATCGGGACGCACCCGCCATCTCGAAAGGCCCCGTGCCAGGCGCATCAGCGGCGCCTGGGTGAGGGGCATGGTCCAACGATCGAGCATTACTGCCCCCCCTTCTCGGTCGCTTGCTCGGTCGATTGCTCGACCGCTGTCTCGGCGGCTTTCCCAGCGTCTGTCTCATCCCCCTGGCCGCGCCGCCAGGCGAAGTAGCGCGACAGCCAGCCCAGCACGCGCTCGGGCTTGTGGGCGTTCTTCCACACGCCGGCCGTCGCCTTGACCGCCTCGCTGTGGGTCGGATAGGGGTGGATGGTCCCGAGCAGCTTGTTGAGCCCGATGCCGTGGGTCATCGCCAGGGTGAACTCGGCCAGCATCTCGCCCGCGCCCGGGCCCACGATGGTCGCACCGAGCAGGCGGTCACGACCGGGCACGGTCAGCACCTTGACGAAGCCGCGGGTACTGCCCTCGGCGATGGCACGATCCAGTTCGCTCAGGGCATAGCGGGTCACCTCGACTTCCACGCCCTGCTTCTGAGCCTCGCGTTCGTTGAGGCCGACGCGGGCCACCTCGGGGTCGGTGAAGGTGACCGCCGGCAGGGCCCGATAGCTCACGCGAAAGCGCTTGAACTCGCCGAACAGCGCATTCACCGTGGCGTGCCAGGCCTGGTGGGCGCTGGCATGGGTGAGCTGATAGGGACCGGCCACGTCGCCACAGGCCCAGACGTTGGGCAGCACGCTCTGCAGGGTCTCGTCCACGGCGAGGGTGCCGTCGCCGCGGGTCTCGACACCCAGCGCCTCGAGGCCCAGCCCCGCGACGTTGGCCTGACGCCCCACCGCCACCAGCAGGTGGCTGAAGGGCAGGCGCTCGAGGTGCGCCTCGCCGTTCTCGTCGCTGTGCTCGACCTCCAGCACGTGGCCGCCGTGATCGTCGGACAACACGCGCCGCGCCCGCGTGCCGAGGTGCACCGACACGCCCTCCTCATCCAGCCGCGCCTCGAGCTCGCCGGCCACGTCGCGATCCTCCCGGGGCAGCAGCTGCTCACCCATCTCCACCAGCGACACCTGGCTGCCCAGCCGGGCGAAGCTCTGACCCAGTTCGCAGCCGATCGGACCGCCGCCGAGCACCACCAGACGCTCGGGCAGCGTCTCGAGCTGCCACAGGTTATCCGAGGTGAGCACCTCGATGGCCTCCAGGCCCGGCAGCGGCGGCACCCGCGGGCGCGCCCCGCTGGCGATGATCACGTGGCGGGTGGTGATCACCCGTTCCGCGTCACCTTCGCGGATCCGCACCCGCCAGGGATCCTCGAGGACGGCATCGCCTGCGATCACCTCCACGCCCAGCCCCTCGTAGCGTTCGCGGCTGTCGTGGGGCTCCACCTCGCGGATGGCCCGGTGCACATGGCCCATCACCGCGGTGAAATCCACCTCGGGCTCGCCAGCGGCGACGCCGAAGCGCGGCGCCTCACGGATCTCGCTTACGATGCGTGCGGCGCGGATGAGGGCCTTGGAGGGCACGCAGCCGGTATTGAGGCAATCGCCGCCCAGCCGGTCGCGCTCGACCAGCGCGACCCGCGCCTTGACCGCCGAGGCGATATAGCTCGCCACCAGGCCCGCCGAGCCGCCGCCGATCACCACGATGTCCTGATCGAAGCGCGCCGGACGCTCGAAGCGACGGGCCAGCTGGCGGCGCTTGCCGATGGCCACCAGGCCACGCGCCAGCCAGGGGAAGAGACCGATCAGCACGAAGGAACCGATCAGGCCCGGCGAGAGGATGCCAGCGAGCGACTCCAGGTTGCCAAGCTCACGGCCGGCGTTCACGTAGACCGCGGTGCCGGGCAGCATGCCCAGCTGGCTGACCCAGTAGAAGGTCGTGAGCCGCATGCGGGTCAGGCCCATCACCAGGTTGATCACGAAGAAGGGGAAGAGTGGGATCAGCCGCAGGGTGAAGAGATAAAAGGCCCCCTCGCGCTCGATGCCGGCGTTGATGCGCGCAAGCTGGGTGGCGAAACGCCGCTCCAGCGGCTCGCGCGCCAGGGTGCGGGCGATCAGCGCGGCGAGGGTCGCCCCCAGGCTGCTGGCGAAGGAGATGAGCAGAAGCCCCCAGCCGAGGCCGAACAGCGCCCCGCCGAGCAGCGTCAGCAGGGTCGCCCCGGGCAGCGAGACCGCGGTGATGACCACATAGATCAGGAAGAAGCCGCCGGCGACGGTCAGGGGGTCGGCGGCCAGCCAGGCCTGGAAGCGCTGCTGCTCGGCCTGCAGGTTCTCGAGGGTCAGGACCTCGTGGGCGCCGGTGAGGAAATAGGCCGCCACCAGCAGGGCGATCAAGGCCGCGAGTATCAGGCGTCGTCGAGTCAAGAGAGGCTCCTGGTCGTGAAGATGAGAAGGTATCGAAGAGTGCAGGGACCGCATGGCGCAGCGGCGGCCCGGCATGAGAACGCTCCTCTGTCGCCTAGAGGCGAGGTCCCTTACACTGCGTATATTGTTGAACAGAGCTTGTACGGAACTCTAGGCAATCGATAGCCTCCAATCTAACACCTCTCACCAACGGAGCCACCCATGAATCTGTCCTCCTCCCCGACCCTGCGACACCTATCGCTGCTGGCCCTGCCGGCCGCCATCCTGCTGGGGAGCCCCTCTCAGGCCAGCGCGGAGTCGGACAGCGCGGTCTTCGCCGGCGGCTGTTTCTGGTGCATGGAAGAGGCCTACGACAAGGTCGATGGCGTGACCGCCACCACCTCGGGCTATACCGGTGGCAACACGGACAACCCGACCTACCAGCAGGTCGTGGCCGGCGGCACGGGTCACGCCGAGGCGGTCAAGGTCGACTACGACTCCGACCAGGTCGACTACGAGACCCTGCTGCACGTGTTCTGGCGCAACATCGATCCCTTCGCCGTGGATCGTCAGTTCTGCGACAAGGGCCCCTCCTACCGCAGCGCCATCTTCCCCATGGACGCCGAACAGCGCGCCATGGCCGAGACCAGCCGCGAGGCCGTTGCCGAGCGCTTCGATCGGGAGATCGCCACCGAGATCAGCGACTTCAACGCCTTCTATCCGGCCGAGGACTATCACCAGAACTACTACGCCGAGAATCAGGTGCGCTATCGCTTCTACAAGTCGGCCTGCGGTCGCGTCGACCGACTCGAGGAGGTCTGGGGCGAGGAAGCCAGCGCCAGCACGGCACCCTAAGCCTCGCGGCGCTCGCCTCGCCAGAGCCAGGCGGCGAGCGCCAGGGTTGCCCCCAGCACCAGCCACGACGCCAGCGCCACCCCGGGCCAGCCGGCGGCCCGCCAGAACGGCTCGAGCCACAGGCCGCCGAGGCTGGCCCCGCCATAGTAGAACACCAGGTAGAGCGCCGAGGCGCTGCCCCGCGCACGACGCGCGTGGCGCCCCACCCAGCTCGAGGCCATGGAGTGGGCCAGGAAGAAGCCGAAGGCGTTGAGCGACAGCCCGACGATGATCCAGCCAAGCGAACCGGCCAGGGTCATCGCCGTGCCGCCCGCAAGGATCAGGATCCCCAGCATCATGCACGCCGACTGCGACCAGCGAGCGGCCAGGCGCCCCGAGAGCGACGAGCCCAGGGTCCCGCCCAGGTAGGTCAGAAACATCAGTCCCAACAGCCGCGCCCCCAGCCCGAAGGGTGCCTCCGCCAGACGGAAGGTCAGGTAGCTGTACTGGTTGATGAAGATCATGAAGTTGAGCCCGCCGAGCAGGTAGGCCCCCAGCAACTTCGGAGTCATCAGGTGTGCGCCCAGATCGGCCAGGGCCCCGCCCAGCGCGAAGCGTCGCGGCGTGAAGGCCCGCGCCGGCGGCAACAGCTTCCAGAACAGCGCCAGCCCGACCAGCGTCATGGCTCCCACCGTCAGGAAACTCGCCGACGCGCCGCCGATCTCGGCCACCGCGCCACCGACCACCCGCCCGCCGATGCCGCCCAGCGAGTTGGCGCCGATATAGAGCCCCACCGCCGAGAGCAGCGCCGGGCGTTCGAACTCATCGCCCATCCAGGCGATGGCCACCGCCGGCAACCCGCCGAGCACGAACCCCTGCAACGCACGCAGCGCCAGCAGGGCCTCGAAGGTCGGCGCCAGCGCCAGGGCCAGCGAGAGCAGCCCGGACGCCAGCAGGGTCAGGCGCATGATCGCGCCTCGGCCGATGGCGTCCGACAGCGGGCCAAACACCAGCAGCGAGGCGGCAAGCGACAGCGTGGCGACGGACATTACCAGGCTGATGGCCAGCGTCGAGACGCCGTAGGCCTCGCGCAGCGCCGGCAGCAGCGGCTGAGGGGCGTAGAGGTTGATGAAGACCAGGAAGGAACCCAGGCAGAGCGCCAGGGTGGTGCGCCACCAGGCGGGGGTGCGCGCCGCGATCATGCCGCCCGCTCAGCCCTCACCCAGGGCGTCGAGACGCCGGGCCAGCAGGACCGGCTCCAGGGTGCGGCGTGCCTGCCAGTAGTAGCGCTGCCAGTAGCGGTTGTCGAGCTCGGAGATCATCACGCCCCGGGAGGTGGAGGCGTGCAGGAAGCGGCCCTCGCCGACGTAGATGCCGACGTGGCGATAGGCACCGGGCGGGCGGAAGAACACCAGGTCGCCGGGGCGCAGGGCATCACGCTCGACCTCACGCCCCTCACGCACCTGCCCGCCGGTAGTGCGCGGCAGGTCGAAGCGGAAGGTATCGCTGAAGATATTCTGGACCAGCGCGGAGCAGTCGATGCCCCGGGGGCTCTCCCCGCCCAGCCGATAGGGGGTGCCGACCCAGCGCTCGTGCTGGGCCAGCAGGGCGCGACGAATCAGCCGCGGGGGCGGATGGCGCAGGCCACGGGCCTCAAGGATGGGGTTATCCACCGGCGACATGCGAGGTTCGCCGGGCAGACCGGGCAGGTCTCGGGCGAAGTAGTCACCCACCGCCGGCGCCTCGCTCCCCCCGGGTGAGGCACAGCCCGCCAGCAGCAGGGCGACTCCCATGGCTCCAATACGACACGCGCGCGCGTCCAGCATCCTGCGACGTCCTCGTTCTCGGGGCCGCATCCGCTCCATCGATGCGACGCGTCCCTCGGCTCCTGCGGATGGTCGCTGTGGCAGTGTTCCCTGACGTTCCGGGGGCACTGCCACAGTGGCCTCTCGGCGGCACGCCGCGGGTCGATGGCCCGACAGCGACGCTGCGCCGAGCCGACTATAAACCAAAGCCGCGTCGCGGAGCGAGCCCTCAGTGGAGGGTACGATGATCGCCCGGCAGCGTATCGATATGCAGCGGCGCCCAGTGTCGCGGTCGCGCCCCGGGGAAGTCGAGGCTGGCCCAGGCGCCGGCCAGGGGGGGCGCCCCGGAGAGCCAGGCCACCAGCGCCTGGCGGAAACCGGCCAGGAAGCTCTCGCGTTCGGGCGTCTCGCCCATGAAGAAGGAGAAGCCGGCGTGCAGGCCTCGGGCGTACTCTTCCCAGCCCGCATAGTGCTCGCTGACCAGGCCGTGCGCCCGCTCGAGCAGGCGCAGGAAAGCCGGCTCCTCGAGCCAGCCGAGCTGACGGCCGGCGATGGCCAGGTCTACCGCCTGGGCGATGTCCCAGGCCGCCAGGTCGATGTCGTTGCAGCCATCCTCGTCGTCCCTGACCCGCTTCAGTCGCAGCAGATGGGCGCCCTCCTCCTCGCTGCACTCGTCGCTCTCCAGGATCGCGATCTCCGAGGCCAGCCGTCCCCGGTTGAGGGTGTAGGGGGCGTAGTTGATCTGGTACTCCTGGCGATCGCCCGCCTCGATCAGGTAGTCGAGGAACTCGCACAGCTCGGCCGCACCGTGCAGGGCATAGTGGCCGTCGACCCACTCGCGGATGGCCGCGCACTCGCGCTCGCTCTCCGGCTGAGGCAGGCTCCAGGCCGGGCTGTTGAGCGGGCCGACCAGGGCCATGGCCGTGAAGTGCCAAAGCGTCGGCCGCGGGCCCGGCTCGCACCACTCTCCGACCCGCCAGTCGAGCCAGTGGAAGAGGCTGCCGGGATCCTCCAGATGCCAGCGGATCTCGGCGAGCATCGGCGGCTGCTCGGGCTCGGGAAGCAGGCTCTCCCACTGGGCCCAGGCCTGCAGCAGGCGCCGGGCATCGGGATAGAAACGGCACAGCGAGCCCTGCAGGGATCGCGCCAGCGCGGCCAGGCGGGTGGCATCGAAATCGCCGCTGTCCATGGCCATCTGCAGGTGGAAGGCGAACTTCTCGGCCATGTGAATCGTCGCGGCGTGGCGGCTGGCCTGCTTCAGGCCGTCGCGGCCGGCCAGCTCCTTGGGGATCGCATGACCAAAGGGCGTCTCGGCCGCCGGCAGCGCCCCGTGAGCGGCGTCCGCGGCCAGCTGGTTGAGGTGATGGGCCTGGGCCGGCAACCAGTAGCGGGAGAGCGCCTCGACGCCCTCGTCGGCGTGCAGATCGAGGGTCTCAGCGAGGTAGTGTCGCGCCTCTTCACGCCGCGTCGCCGGCAGCACGGGCAGCGTGCCCTGCCGAGCGGTGAACTCGGGCTCGCGCACCGCCGCCAGCGCCAGCACCCAGTGGCGCGGATCGCGGCGCCAGGCGCGCAGGGCATCTCGCGACGCCTCGATGAGGGAGTCGGCGACCAGCCCCTGCAGGGGCGTCTTCCAGGGGCTGACCGGTGACTGCAGCAGCAGCGACCAGTCGACCTCCAGCGCGGGCAGCATGTTGCGCCCCTCGAAGAGGCTGCGGCCGCGCTGGTAGCCCCGCACCAGAGCCGTCCAGTCGCTGTAGCGACGCAGCAGCAGGTCCGCGCCGTGGTGGGCGAAGTCCTGAGCCTCCTGCTCATCGAGCCATCCCAGGCAGGCGCCGGCCCAGGCCAGGTCGACCAGGCGCAGCCAGTCCCAGGCGGCCCACTCCAGCGGCTCGCCGCGGTCGAGGAAGCCGAGCAGCACCCGGCCGTAGTCGCGCTCGACCCCGTCGAGTGCGTCCTGCCACTGCCGGCGCGCCGCGCCATCGGCCTCGAGCAGGCGCGAGGCGTCCAGGTCCCAGCCCTGACGCTCGCCCTGTGCGGCCAGCCACAGCAGGCTGCGCAGCAGCTCATCCCGGTCATGGATCTGCCAGGCCTCGAGCAGCCAGGCCTCGAGACGCTGCCAGTCGTGCGCGCCGGCCGGCAACTCGAGCACCGGCGAGAAGGCGGCGCGCAGCCGCCAGACCTGGTGCTCGGGGGCCGTCGGCCAGAGCGCCGCCTCCCGGGGGTGATGGGCGAGCCACTCCTGCAGCATCTCCCAGGTCACGCCGGCGCCGTCGTGCTCGAGGGCCGCCAGCGCCTCGCAGGCCTCGTAGAAGCCATCGTCGCCGCGCACCCAGCCCTCGGCGCTGCGGGCATGCAGCAGCGCCGACAGCCAGGCTTCGAGGCTCGAGTGGCGCGCGGCAATCTCCTCGGCCAGCCGCTGGGCCCAGCCTCGGGCGCGCGCCTCGCCGAGCCAGCCGGCACCGCCGGCCAGGGCGATGAGTTCCAGGCCGGACAGCAACCGAGCCGGGTCGACCAGGCCCTCGGTGCCGAGGGTTTCCAGCAGGCACCAGCCCAGTTCACCTCGGTCGACGACCCCTAGCGCCGAGAGTCGAGCAACCGCCGTCTCGGCATCCACCGTCAGGGGATCGGGGGCGAAGGCCCAGTCACACAGCACCAGCTGCTGGGCCCACCAGGCATTTAGGGGATCGACCAAGGCTCACCTCGCCATCATGCGGAACAGGAACGTGCAGTGCTGCCAAGCGCAGCAAGTCGGCGGCATAGTGTACCGGAAAGCCGTGCCAGCGCCGATGGCCGTGGAGGACTCGCGCGAGAAAATCGCGCTGGACGTGGGCTTGGCCGCATGTTTTAAATAATGCACACTCGTCAAACAAGATGATCAAGTCACGAGGAACCCTGATGTCCACGCAACCCGAGCTGCTGATCGACAAGGCCTACATCGCCGGCCAGTGGCGAGACGGCGAACGCCGCTTCGCCGTGACCAATCCCGCCACCGGCGAGCGCTTGGCCGAGATCCCGGACCTCACCGGCGAGCAGGCCCGCGAGGCCGTCTCGGCCGCCGCACAGGCCTGGCCGGCCTGGCGTGGCAAGACCGCCAAGGAGCGCGCCACCCTGCTGCGCGGCTGGTTCGATCTCATCATGGACCACCAGGAGGCACTCGCGCGGCTGATGACCCTCGAGCAAGGCAAACCGTTGGCCGAGTCCCGCGGCGAGGTGGCCTACGGCGCCGCCTTCGTCGAGTACTACGCCGAGGAGGCCAAGCGCGTGGCCGGCGAGACCCTGCCCGGTCACGGCGCGGACAAGCGCATCCTGGTGTTCCGTGAGCCGATCGGCGTGGTGGCGGCCATCACCCCCTGGAACTTCCCGCTGGCGATGATCACCCGCAAGTGCGCCCCGGCCCTGGCCGCCGGCTGCACGGTGGTGATCAAGCCGGCCGAGGCCACGCCTCTGACCGCCCTGGCCCTGGCCAAGCTCGCCGAGGACGCCGGCTTCCCCGCCGGGGTGATCAACGTGGTCACCGCCTCCAGGCCCGCCGAGATCGGTGAGGTGCTGACCACCGACCCGCGGGTGCGCAAGATCTCCTTCACCGGCTCCACCCCGGTCGGAAAGAAGCTGCTCGCCCAGTGTGCCGGCACGGTGAAGAAGGCCTCCATGGAGCTGGGCGGCAATGCGCCCTTCATCGTCTTCGACGATGCCGACCTGGACGCCGCTGTCGAGGGCGCCGTGGCCTCCAAGTACCGCAACTCGGGCCAGACCTGCGTGTGCACCAACCGCCTGCTGGTTCAGGCCGGCGTCTATGATGCCTTCCTCGAGAAGCTAGCCGCGCGGGTCGCCCTCCTCGAGGTCGGCAACGGCCTCGAGGAGGGTGTGGTTCAGGGCCCGCTGATCAACGCCGCCGCCGTCGACAAGGTGCAGTCCCACATCGCCGATGCCCTCGACAAGGGTGGGCGCCTGGTATGCGGCGGCGCGCCCCACGCTCTGGGCGGCACCTTCTTCCAGCCGACGATCATCGCCGACGTTACCGATGAGATGCGCGTGGCGCGGGAAGAGACCTTCGGGCCGCTGGCCCCGGTGTTCCGCTTCGACACCGAGGAGGAGGCTATCGCCATGGCCAACGCCACCGAATTCGGCCTCGCCGCTTACTTCTACGCCCGCGACTATCGCCGCATCTGGCATGTGATGGAGGGGCTCGAATATGGCATGGTGGCGGTTAACGAGGGCATCCTCTCCACCGAGCTAGCCCCCTTCGGAGGCGTAAAGGAATCTGGCCTGGGACGCGAAGGGTCGCGCCACGGCCTGGACGAATACACTGAACTAAAATACGTCTGTGTCGGCGGCCTCTGATCGCCCGCAGCGCACAAACTAGTAGGAGTCAGACCCCATGAACAACGCACAGCTCAACGACCTCAAGCAGCGCTACGTGGCCAGCGGTGCCGCGAGCCCGGCCACCCAGTTCGCCGACCGCGCCGAGAACGCCCTGATCTGGGATGCCGACGGCAACCGCATCATCGACTTCGCCGGCGGCATCGGCGTGCTCAACATCGGCCACCGCCATCCCAAGGTGGTCCAGGCGGTCAAGGATCAGCTCGACAAGGTGATGCACACCTGCCAGACCGTGATGCCCTATGAGGGCTACGTGAGGGTCGCCGAGAAGCTCAGCCAGGTCACCCCGGTCCGCGGTCACGCCAAGGTGATGCTCGCCAACTCCGGCGCCGAGGCGCTGGAGAACGCCGTCAAGATCGCCCGCGCGGCCACCGGCAAGAACAACGTCATCTGCTTCGACGGCGGCTACCACGGCCGTACCTTCATGACCATGGCCATGAACGGCAAGGTCGCCCCCTACTCCACCGACTTCGGCAGCATGCCCGGCAACGTCTTCCGCGCCCCCTACCCGGTGCCCTACCACGGCGTCAGCGAGGACGAGGCCCTGCGCGGCCTGAAGATGGCGCTGAAGACCGATGCCAATCCCAAGGACACCGCCGCCATCGTGCTGGAGCCGGTACTCGGCGAGGGTGGCTTCTACCCGGCGCCGACCAGCTTCCTCGAGGCGATCCGCGAGATCTGCGACGAGCACGGCATCCTGATGATCGTCGACGAGGTCCAGTCCGGCTTCGGTCGTACCGGCAAGATGTTCGCCATCGAACACAGCGGCGTCGAGCCGGACATCATCACCATGGCCAAGAGCATGGCCGACGGCATGCCGATCTCCGCCATCGTCGGCACCGACAAGGTCATGGACGCCTCCGGCACCAACTCACTGGGTGGCACCTACACCGGCAGCCCGGTCTCCTGTGCCGCCACCCTGGCGGTCCTCGAGGTGTTCGAGGAAGAGAACATCCTCGGCAAGAGCCAGGCGCTCGGTGACAAGCTGGCCAAGCGCTTCGCCCAGTGGCAGCAAGACTTCGAGTGCGTCGACTTCGGCCGCAACCTGGGCGCCATGGCGGCCATGGACCTGGTCTCCGACAAGGCCAACCATACGCCGGACGCCGACCTTGCCGCCGCGCTGTGCAAGAAGGCGCGCGAAAAGGGGCTGATCCTGCTCTCCTGCGGCCTCTACGGCAACACCATCCGCTTCCTGATGCCGGTCACTATCGAGGACGAGGTTCTCGAGGAGGGCCTGGCCATCGTCGAGGAGTCCCTCAAGGAGCTGGTCGGCAGCAAGAGCACCGCCACCGCCTGACGCGGCCCCCAGACGGGGAAGCACCGCGCACGTTCACCGCCCGGCTGGAGACAGCCGGGCGGCTTGCGTTGGTGCCGCCGTCGATGAAGCCAGGACGCCGATTCCCTGCTATGGTCGCCACAGCGCGGCTCGCGCCTTCGTCTTCTCGCTTGTCTATCGGTATGGCGCCATGATCTTTCGCACCCTTTCCCTGCTGCGCTCCCTGCAGGGTGCCCATCACACGGCCCAGGATGCCCGGGCTCGGATCCAGCAGGCCTGCGACTATCGCTGGCTGAAAGGGCAGCTGGCCCACGGCATGATCGGCGCCCGCGAGACCCGACTCAACGACGGCACGCCGGCCGTCTCGGTGGTATTGCCGTTCGTCGCCACCCCCGAACGGCGTCGCGGCGGCCGCTGGCCGGAGGACCCCGCCGAGCGGGAAGACTGCTTCGTGGAAGGTACCCACGCCTGTCGGGCCGCCGGCGCCCCGGGCTATCGCACCCTGGAGAGCCTCTCCCAGGGGCTGGCGCAGGGCGGCATGGCCATACTGAAGGACGCGGCACGCTTCCAGTACCTGATCGAGCGAGAGGCCCTGCGGCTCACCTGGCGGCGCCTCGAGTCCCTGCCGCCGGACCTCGCCGGGCAGCTCGGCCGCCGCCTGGCCACGAGCGACAGTGAGCGCCACGGCCTCTTCCTGCTCGAGATCCGGCTACCCGCCGCGGCCAGCGATGTCGCGCTGAACGGCGACTGGCTGGATCACTGCCTGGATCGCTACCGGCGCATCCTGCCCAAGCCGGCCGGCTGAGGCGCTTCTCGCGACGCCGCGCCTCGACGCGCGTCTCCCCTCCAGCCGTTCGATCCGCGTGCGCCTGTCATCTGCGCGGGCCACGCGCTCATTCATCCCTCAGTCCACCACCTCTGCCACCAGATGCTCGGCCATTTCCTCGGGGGAGATCCGTCGCCCGGCGATATAGAAGACCTCGTCTCCCGCCGCCAGCAGGACATCGTCGTCGGGGTTGAGCACCGGGTACGGCTGCTCGCCCTGACGGATCGCGATCAGCGAGGCTCGGCAGCGCCGGCGCAGGCGAGTCGTCACCCGCTCGACCGACACCTGCTCCGAGAGGCCCACCAGGCGAGTCGAGAACTGCGTCTGCGCCTGGTCGGCATCGACGAGCAGGCGCATGACCTCCTCGCTGCCGGGATCGACGGCGGCCTTGACCAGCATCTTCTGGTGCAGGGAGGGAATCACGTTCACCGTGGGACAGTGCGTCTCGAGCAGCCGCCCCACCATCTGGTTCTTCACGTAGGCGGTGATCCGGCAGCGCGCGTCGACCAGCGCAGAGAGGTGCATGCAGACGAGATTCGTCTCGCTGTCGTCCTCGACGTCGACCACCACCAGGGAGGCATCCTTGACCGCGGCCCGCTCGTAGAGCGATTCGTCCGACAGGGAGGCGGCGCGGAAGTACTCCACGCCCTGCTCCAGGAAGGGATTGCGGGACGGGGCGCCGGCGCCGACGCAGAGCGCCACCACCTGCCCGGGCCGCGACTCCTCGCGGACCTGGTCGACCAGCGACGCGGTGTAGGCGTTGTAGCCGACGATGACGATATGATCCTTCTGCACGATCGATTGCTCCCCGTTGAGGCGCCGGGTGAACTGCGCGATCACCAGGGCGGAGGCCTTGCCCAGCAGGGTGGCGAAGAGCCCGATCCCCACCGGAATAATGAAGAACACGACCATCAGCTGACCGCCCCGCGTGACCGGGGAGGCGTCCCCGTAGCCGACGGTGGAGGTGGTGACGATCATGTAATAGAGGAAGGCGGTCGGCGAGGCGACCAGTGCCGTTTCGCCGACCAGCGCGAGCCCGATCCAGGCGAGGAGCAGATAGCCAAGCAGCAGCAGGCCAAGCACCCCCCACCCCATGTCGGCGACGCCGCGGATCAGCACGGCGCCGAGTCGTTTCAGTACGTACATGCGGGTCCCTTGAGATGGCCCCGCCGTGGGCGGGGCCATGTAGATAGCCCCGCCAGGCGGGTCCCTCGAGTAGACCCGGCCCGGCGGAGGGCGCGTCAGGCCTTCTTGACCTTGGCGATGACCCACAGCAGCGCCACGGCGCCGACGATGGCGGTGACCAGTGAGCCAACGAAGCCACCGGCATGCAGCCCCAGCAGGTTGAACAGCCCGCCGCCGACCACCGCGCCGACCACGCCGACGCCGATATTGCCGAGCAGGCCGAAGCCGCCGCCACGCATGATATGGCCGGCGATCCAGCCGGCCAGGCCACCGATGATCAGCCAGGCGATAATACCCATGGAACACGCTCCTTTGTTGCTGATTGACGATGTTGCTGATTGACGATGTTGGTCTCGAGCCACACCGGCTCACCAGAGACCCTGAGTCACGAGACCGATGAATCGCGAAGACTCGATGGTGCCTCGGCGGCGAACGAGAGAAAAGCCTGATGTGCTCAGGCGGCGATCTCCCGCGAGCGAAACGCGCTAGAAGGTCGACCCGGGCCGGTCGAGGAAGGCGCGCTCCACGGGCGTCGAGTCGCGTCCGAGCGGGGCATTGCGGTGGGGGTAGCGGCCGAAGCGGACCAGCACGTCGCGGTGGCGCTGCTCGTGGCGCAGGTTCTCCTCGAGCCCCGGCTGGGCAAACAGGCGCAGCGCCTCGTCGTGGATGACCAGCGACTCGCTGTGCATGTAGGGCATGAACAGGAAAGCGCGCCAGGCCACGTCGAGCAGGCGGTCCGCCTGGTGGGCGACGGCCTCCTGGGCCAGCACCAGGGCCAGCGGGTCCCAGGCGAAGGCCAGGGGCGAGCCGCGATGGATATGGCGCGGGAACTGGTCGAGCACGATCACCTCGGCCAGGCGCCCGCGGGCCGAGGCTCGCCACTGCCACAGCTCGCCGCGGCCGGCCGCCGTCAGCAACGCCTCGAAGCGCCGCGCGATCTCGGCGTCCAGGCCGGCATCCTTGCGAAACCACTGGGCGGGCTTGAGCTCTCCGAACCAGAAGTCGATCACCGTCTCCGGACGACGTTCCTCCATGTGATCCTCCTCATGCACCGGGATGAAGCTGATACCATCAGAGGGTAGCCGCCCCCCTCCTCACTCACCACAAGGGAGCCTCATGACCACCTTCGAACTGCTGCAGATGCTCGGTTACGTCTTCAATATCCTCGGCCTGCTGATCTGCATCGGGGGGCTGACCCTGGCGCGGCGTCCCGAGCGGCGAGTGCTCGGCCGCAGCCTGGCGGTGCTGGGGTTCGTGATCGCCGCCACCCCCCTGCTGCTGCAGCTGTTCGGGGTGGTCCAGCCGATCCCGGCGGGGGCCATGCCGCCGCGCTAGGCGCGCCTCCGCCCGATGCCTCCGCCCGATGCCTCCACCCTGCTTTCCGCCGTTTTGCTCCGCGCGGGGCGGCGCGTTAGGTCGCCGCGTCTCTTGTCAGGCGCCGACGCGACCCGCACATTAGGACGACGAAAACCGCCTGCCAGGATGCCCGATGCGCCCTTCCCTGCCCCGTGAACTCCATGACCTGCTCGAGCGCGGCCGCGACCGCCAGCTGCGCCTGGCGGTGACCGGCCTGTCGCGTGCGGGCAAGACGGCCTTTCTCACCTCGCTGGTCAACCAGCTGCGCCATGCCGGCCTGGAGGCGCGCCTCGACCTGCTGCCCGCCGCACGCGAGGGACGACTGCTCGGCGCCCGCCGGGTCCAGCAGCAGGACCTGGGCGTGCCGCGCTTCCCCTACGACCCGGCCATGGCGGCACTGGACGCAGAGCCGCCGCGCTGGCCAGACCCAACCCGCGGCATCAGCGAGCTGCGCCTGACGCTTCGCTATCGGCCTACGCGCAGCGGCCTGTTCGGCGGCGAGACGCGCCAGCTGACCCTGGACCTGTTCGACTACCCTGGCGAGTGGCTGCTCGACCTGCCGCTGCTGGGCCACGACTACCTGAGCTGGAGCGAGACCCAGCGCCACGACGGCGGCAGCGAGCGTGCCGCGCTGTTCGCCGACTGGCGGGCGGCGGTGGCCAAGCTGGACCCCGCCGAGGAGGTCGACGAGGCGCGCCTGGCCGAGATCGCCGAGCACTACGCGAGCGGGCTTCGGGCCGCCCGGGAGGCCGGCTTCGCCGACCTGCAGCCGGGACGCTTCCTGTTGCCCGGCGAGCTCGAGGGCGCCCCGGTGCTACAGTTCTTTCCGCTGCCCGGCATCGCCGAGGCCGACCGCGAGACCCTCGCCGCGCTGCCGGCCGAGAGCCTCTATGCCACCCTGGCGCGGCGCTTTCGCCACTACCAGCAGCACATCGTGCGGCCCTTCTACCGCGAGCACTTCCGGCGTTTCGATCGCCAGATCGTGCTGGTCGACGTGCTCGGCGCCCTCAACGCCGGGCCCGAGCGCTTCGAGGATCTCTCTCGGGCGCTGTCGCGCCTGATGCAGAGCTTCGACTACGGCAAACGCAGCCTGCTGACGCGACTCTTCGCGCCGCGTATCGATCGCCTGGCCATCGCCGCCACCAAGGCCGATCATGTCACGCCCGAGCAGCATGGCCGCCTGGTCGCCCTGCTCGAGGCGCTGCTGGCCGAGCCGCTCAAGGACCTGCGCTTCGCCGACGTGCCGGTCAAGGCCCTGTCGCTGGCGGCGATTCGCGCCACCGAGGGCCGCGAGGTGAATCAGCAGGGGCGTCGCTCGCCGGCCCTGCGCGGCACGACGCTGGCCGGCGAATCGCGGCTGCTGTTTCCCGGCGAGGTGCCGGACCGCCTGCCCCGGGCCGACTTCTGGGCCCGCCAGGGCTTCGCCTTCACCGCCTTTCGCCCGCTGCCCCGCGAGCCCGGCACGCCGCTGCCGCACATCCGCATGGACGCCGCCCTGGACTGGCTGATCGGAGACAAGCTGTCATGATGCCCCCTCGCGAGCCCGACCCGCGCCCGGGGGAGCACTTCCCCCTCGACGAGAGTGACGACGACGTCGCCCCGCAGGATCCGCAGCCGGGCCGTCAGTTCGATCATGAGGCGCCGAGCCGGCCCCCGGCCGAGACAGAGCGCCAGGTGCAGTGGGAGGCACAGGCGCTGGACGCGGGCCTGATGCGCCCGCGCAAGCGTCGCTGGGGGCTTGCCGCGCTGCTTGGCGGCAGCCTCGGCCTGGGCGCGCTGGAGGCCGGCCACACCCTCTATACCGTGAGCCTCGGCGGCGACTGGCTGGCCGGCGCCTGGAGCCTGCTGCTGCTGCTGGCCCTCGGCCTCGGCGGCTCGGCGGTGCTGCGCGAACTCTGGCGCCTGCGCCGCCTGACCCGCCACGCGCGACTGCGCGAGCGCCTGGCCGCGCTGCCCGAGGCCACCCCGGCCCAGGCGCGGACGCTTTCCGAGGCGCTCCGCCGCGACCTGGCCCTGGATGACGACCACCCCCACTGGCAGGCCTTCCTGGCGGCCCGGGAGCCCCACCACGACGGGCGCGACGTTCGCGCCCTGCTCGACCACCACCTGCTCGCGCCGCGGGATCGCGAGGCGAGCCGGCTGATCTCGCGGATGTCCGGCGAGACGGCGATCATGGTGGCGGTCAGCCCGCTGACCCTGGTGGACATGGCGCTGGTGGCCTGGCGCCACCTGGCGATGGTCGATCGGCTGTGCCGGCTCTATGGGCTGGAGCTCGGTTACGCGGCGCGCCTGCGGCTGCTGCGCAGCGTGCTCTATCAGATGGCCTTCGCCGGCGCCAGCGAGATCGCCAGCGAAGCCAGCATGGAGATGCTGACGATGAACCTGGCCGGCAAGCTCTCGACCCGGGCCGCCCAGGGACTCGGCATCGGGCTGCTGGGCGCCCGCCTGGGGCTGCGCACCCAGCGCCTGGCGCGGCCGCTGGCCTTCACCGCCGAGGAGTCGCCCCGCCTGGCCGACCTGCGCCGTGACCTGTGGCGCCAGCTCAGGCGCCTGGAGGCCAGCGAGCAGCACACGCGGGAGAAGACCCGCCATCCTTGATCCGGATCATGACAGCGCTCCGTGAGATGACTAGGCTCATCGGTAGGAAGCCACCTCTCGTCTTCGCAAGGAGGACCGCGTCATGTTCCATTCCATCCTGGTGCCTATCGACGGTTCCGAACACGCCAAGAAGGCCCTGTCCGTGGCCTGCCAGCTGGCCCTGCAGAAAGAGGCGGCGCTGATCCTCTTGCACATTCCCGAAAAGCTCGCTCATGAGACGCTGCTGGTGTGGGGCATCGGCGCCGTCGACCTCAAGGCCTCCGAGGAGGAGCTCGAGGCGGCCGGTCGAAAGGTCATGGACCGCGCCGAGCAGGCCGCCCGCGACGCCGGCGTCTCCCACGTCGAGACGATGATCACCCAGGGCGATCCGACCCGCACCATCCTCGACGAGGCGCGGCGACGCGACGTCGATGCCATCGTGATGGGCAGCCGGGGCCTGGGCGATCTGAAGGGCCTGGTAATCGGCAGCGTCTCCCACAAGGTCGGCCACGCCGCCGACTGCAGCGTGATCACCGTCCGCTGAGCGGCGCCTGGCGAAGCGCATGGCGCCGAGGCAACGGCGTCGTCACCGCAAGCGATTGATTCCCCGTGGGGGCGGCCCACGGCGTTTGGCGGCGGGGTCGCGAATCCGTATAGTGGCCCCCCTACTCGCCAACCGATCGTGACCATGCTGCAGAACAATTCGGCGCTTGCTCAGCTCAAGCAACAGATCCGCGACAACACCCCTCGCGTAGAGGGCGTGATCAAGGCCACCGACCGGGGCTTCGGTTTCCTCGAGACCGACGACGGTGACTCCTATTTCGTGCCGCCCCCCGCCATGAAGCAGGTGCTGCATGGCGATCGTGTCGGGGCCGTCCTCCATGAGGAGGGCGACAAGAAGTCGGTGGAGCCCGATACCCTGATCGAGACCGGCATGGAGCGCTTCATCGCCCGCGTGCAGAAGCGCGACGGTCGCCTGGCGGTGATTCCCGATCACCCGACGATGAACACCCCGCTGAAGGCGCGCATCAAGCGCAGCCTCGACGAGGCGAGCATCGCCGACGGCGACTGGGTGGTGGCCCGCCTGGTGCGCCACCCCCTCAAGCCCGACGATCGCGCCTTCTTCACCCAGATCGACGAGCTGGTGGCCAAGACCGACGATCCCGCCGTGCCGTGGCGCGTCACCCTGGCGCGCCATGCGCTGGAGCAGGAGTGCCCGGATGCCGGCGACGACTGGCCGCTGCGCGACGAGGGCCTCACGCGCGAGGACCTGACCGCCGAGCCGTTCTTCACCATCGACGGCGAGAAGACCCGCGACATGGATGACGCCCTGCGCATCCAGACCCGCGAGGACGGCGGCTGGTCGCTGACCGTGGCCATCGCCGACCCCACCGCCTACGTGGAAGAGGGTCACGCCGCCGACCTGGAGGCGCGCACCCGTGCCTTCACCGTCTACCTGCCGGGCCAGAACGTCACCATGCTGCCCGAGCAGCTGGCCGACGACCTCTGCTCGCTGTGGCAAGACCAGGACCGGCCGGTGCTGGCCTGCACCCTGGAGATCGGCGCCGACGGCAGCCTCGGCGACTACCGCTTCTTCGCCGCCACCGCCCGTTCCCATGCCAAGCTCGCCTACGATCGGGTCTCCGACTGGCTCGAAGGCCAGGGCGACTGGGCGCCGGTTGATGCGATCGGTGAGCAGCTCAAGGCCCTGGCGGCGATGACCGAGGCGCGCAGCGCCTGGCGCGCGGCCCACGCCCTGGTGTTCAAGGATCGTCCCGACTTCGTCTTCGACCTGGACGATGCCGGCAACGTGCTGGACATCCGCACCGAGCATCGGCGCATCGCCAACCGCATGATCGAAGAGTCGATGATCGCCGCCAACGCCTGCTGCGCGCACCTGCTCGCCGAGCACGTCGGCCACGGCATCTTCAACGTCCACCGCGCCTTCGAGCCCGAGAAGGCCGAAGCCGCCCAAGAGTTCCTGGCCGAGCAGGACATCCAGGTGGAGCACGAGCAGCTCACCGAGCTGTCGCGCTACACCGAGCTCAAGCGCGAGCTCGAGGGCCGCGACGACGCCTGGCTGGATGCCCGCCTGCGGCGCTTCCAGGGCTTCACCAGCATGTCGGCGCAGCCCGGTCCGCACTTCGGCCTGGGCCTCGCCGCCTACGCCACCTGGACCTCGCCGATCCGTAAGTACGGCGACATGGTCAACCACCGCCTGATCAAGCGCGTGCTCAAGGGCGAGCAGGCCCCGGCCGAGGCCAGCCAGGCGCTCACCGAGCAGCTCACCGAGCGTCGCCGGCTGAATCGCATGGCCGAGCGCGACGTCAAGGACTGGCTCTACGTGCGCTACCTGACGCCCTCGGCAGAGGCCGGTGAGACCTTCGAGGCCGAGGTCATCGCGGTCAACCGCGGCGGCATGCGGGTACGCCTGACCGCCAACGGCGCCACCGCCTTCATCCCGGCCCCGCTGATGCACAGCGACCGCAAGAAGGTGGCGATCGACGACAAGGACGGGCGCATCCAGATCGAGGGCGAGGAGCGCTTCAAGCTCGGCGACGTCATCCGCGTGACGCTGACCGAGGCCCGCGAGGAGACCCGCTCGCTGGTCGGCCGCCCCGCGGTCTGACCCCCGCCAGCGGCACGCGGCACAGGACGGCGACCCTCGGGTCGCCGTCTTGCGTTGGGGGGCCGTTACTGCCGTACCGACGTTACTGCTGTCTCGATATCGACGCCCGGCCGTTGACGCCGGCAGCCGTTATCCGTTGTTAGCCGTTGTTAGCCGACAGCCGAGCACAAGAAAGGGCACCCGAGGGTGCCCTTTGTCGATGCTTGACGTCGCGCGGCTTACCAGCCGGTAGCGACCTTCAGGGCATCGCCGATCTCGGCCAGGGAGCGCACGGTCTTGACGCCCGCCGCCTCGAGGGCGCCGAACTTCTCGTCCGCGGTGCCCTTGCCGCCGGCGATGATCGCACCGGCATGGCCCATGCGCTTGCCCGGAGGGGCGGTAACGCCGGCGATGTAGGAGACGACCGGCTTGGAGACGTGCTCCTTGATGTAGGCCGCGGCCTCTTCCTCGGCGGTGCCGCCGATCTCGCCGATCATCACGATCGCCTCGGTCGCCGGGTCCTTCTCGAACATCTCGAGGATGTCGATGAAGTTGGAGCCCGGGATCGGGTCGCCGCCGATGCCCACACAGGTGGACTGGCCGAAGCCGTGGTCGGTGGTCTGCTTGACGGCTTCATAGGTCAGGGTGCCGGAGCGCGACACGATACCGACCTTGCCGGGCTTGTGGATGTGGCCCGGCATGATGCCGATCTTGCACTCGCCCGGGGTGATCACGCCGGGGCAGTTCGGGCCGATCAGACGCACGCCCAGCTCGTTGCACTTCACCTTGACGTCGAGCATGTCCAGGGTCGGAATGCCCTCGGTGATGCAGACGATCAGCTTGATGCCGGCGTTGGCGGCTTCCAGGATGGAATCCTTGCAGAAGGGGGCCGGCACGTAGATCACGCTGGCCTCGGCGCCGGTCTGCTCGACGGCTTCCTTGACGGTGTTGAACACCGGCAGGCCCAGGTGCTCCTGGCCGCCCTTGCCCGGGGTCACGCCGCCGACCATCTGGGTGCCGTAGGCGATCGCCTGCTCGGAATGGAAGGTCCCCTGTCCGCCGGTGAAGCCCTGGCAGATGACCTTGGTGTTCTTGTCGATCAGGATGCTCATTACTTGCCCTCCGCTGCCTTGACGACCTGCTGAGCCGCATCGGTCAGGCTGGTAGCAGCGATGATGTTCAGACCGCTGGAGGCCAGTTTCTCGGCACCCAGCTCGGCGTTGTTACCTTCCAGACGCACCACGACCGGCACGTTGACACCGACCTGCTCGACGGCACCGATGATGCCCTCGGCGATCATGTCGCAGCGCACGATGCCGCCGAAGATGTTGACCAGCACGGCCTTGACGTTGTCGTCGGACAGGATGATCTTGAACGCTTCCGCCACGCGCTCCTTGGTAGCACCGCCGCCGACGTCGAGGAAGTTGGCCGGGCTGCCGCCATTCAGGTTGACGATGTCCATGGTGCCCATGGCCAGGCCGGCGCCGTTGACCATGCAACCGATGTTGCCGTCCAGGGCCACGTAGTTGAGGTCCCATGCCGCGGCCTCGGCTTCGCGCGCGTCTTCCTGAGACGGGTCGCGCATCGCCTGCAGGTCCGGATGGCGATAGAGGGCGTTGCCGTCCAGGCCGATCTTGGCGTCGAGGCAGTGGAGGTTACCCTCGTCGGTGACCACCAGCGGGTTGATCTCGAGCAGCGCCAGGTCCTTGTCGTGGAACAGCTTGGACAGGCCCAGGAAGATCTTGGTGAACTGCTTCACCTGAGCGCCTTCGAGGCCCAGGGCGAAGGCCAGCTCACGCGCCTGGTAGGGCTGAGCGCCGACCAGCGGATCGATCTCGGCCTTGAGGATCTTCTCGGGGGTCTCTTCCGCGACCTTCTCGATCTCCACGCCACCCTCGGTGGAGGCCATGAAGACCACGCGCTGGGTGCCGCGATCGACCACGGCGCCCAGGTAGAGCTCGTTGGCGATGTCGGTGCAGGTCTCGACCAGGATCTTGGTGACCGGCTGACCCTTCTCGTCGGTCTGGAAGGTCACCAGGTTCTTGCCCAGCCAGGACTCGGCGAAGGTCTTGGCCTCCTCCGGATCCTTGATCAGCTTGACGCCACCGGCCTTGCCGCGGCCGCCGGCGTGGACCTGGGCCTTGACCACCCACATGTCGCCACCGATCTTCTTGCAGGCCTCCGCGGCCTCCTCGGGGGTGTCGACGGCGAAGCCCTTGGATACCGGCAGGCCGTAATCGGCAAACAGCTGCTTGCTCTGATACTCGTGAAGGTTCATCGATTCATGCCATTGGTTGCATGTGACTCGAACGGTGACACGGCCCGCCACCTCAGGGCGGCGGGTGTCGTGTCACCACCGTTCGCTTCCGATACATGGCCGGAAGCGATGCGCCACCTGACGGTGGCGCTTGTTGTCCTTACTTCTTCTTCTTGCGGTTGGCCATGTGGATGGCATGGCCCTCGACGGCCAGCGCCGCCTCGTGCACCGCTTCCGACATGGTCGGGTGCGCGTAGCAGGTCAGCGCCAGATCCTCGGCGCTGGAGCCGAACTCGAGCGCGATGACGCCCTGGGCGATCATCTCGCCGGCATGCTGACCGACGATGTGCATGCCCAGCACGCGATCCGTCTCGGCATCGGCGATGATGCGCGCCATGCCCTCGGTCGCGTTGTTGGCCATGGCCCGGCCGCTGGCCGCGAACGGGAAGGCGCCGACCTTGATCTCGATGCCGGCCGCCTTGGCGTCCTGCTCGGTCATGCCGACCCAGGCCACCTCCGGGAAGGTGTAGATGACGCTGGGGATGGCGTCGTAGTTCATCTCGGCCTTATGGCCGGCGATGATGTCGGCGACCATGATGCCCTCTTCGGAGGCCTTGTGCGCCAGCATCGGGCCGCGCACGCAGTCGCCGATGGCGTAGACGCCCGGCACGCTGGTGCGGCACTGGTCGTCGACGTGGATGAAGCCGCGCTCGTCGGTGTCGACGCCCACGCCGTCGGCGATCACGCCCTTGGTGTAGGGCTTGCGGCCGACGCAGACGATCAGCTTGTCGAAGGTCATCTCCTGGTCGCCGTCGGCATCGGCGTACTTGACGACGACTTCCTCACCCTTGACCTCGGAGCCGGTGACTCGGGCATTGAGCTTGATGTCCAGGCCCTGCTTCTTGAGCAGCTTCTGGGTCTCCTTGGCGACGGCCCCATCTACCATCGGCAGGAAGTCGTCCATGGCCTCGAGCACGGTGACCTCGGAACCCAGGCGGTTCCACACGCTGCCGAGCTCGAGGCCGATGATGCCGGCGCCGATCACGCCCAGACGCTTCGGGGTCTCCTGGAATTCCAGGGCGCCGGTGGAGTCGACCACCAGGCCTTCCTGCAGCGGGGTCGGCGGAATCTCCACCGGCACGGAGCCGGCGGCGACGACGATGCTGTCGGCCTCATAGGTGGTCGCCTTGCCGTCCTGGTCGGTGACCTCGACCTGCTTGGCGGAGGCCACCTTGCCGGTGCCCTCGATGGCGGTGACGCCATTGGCCTTGAACAGACCGGAGATGCCGCCGGTCAGGTTCTTCACGATCTTGTCCTTGCGGGCCATCATCTTCTTGACGTCCATGCTGACGTCACCGGCCTGGATACCCAGGTCGTCGAAGTCGTGCTTGGCCTCGACGAACTTGTGGGAGGCCTCGAGCAGCGCCTTGGACGGGATACAGCCCACGTTGAGGCAGGTGCCGCCGTGCACGACCTTGCCTTCCTTGCCGATCCACTTCTCGACGCAGGCGGTCTTCAGGCCCATCTGGGCGGCACGAATGGCGGCCACGTAGCCGCCGGGGCCCGCGCCGATCACGATCACATCAAACTTGTCAGCCATGTTGGCTCCTTTGTGGCTTGTTGCTGGAAGACGTTGCCGGCTTCGCGAATCAGATGTCCAGCAGCAGACGCGCCGGGTCTTCGAGCAGTTCCTTGATGGTCACCAGGAAGCGGACCGCGTCCTTGCCGTCGATCATGCGGTGGTCGTAGGAGACCGCCAGGTACATCATCGGGCGGATCTCGACCTTGCCGTTCACCGCCATGGGACGCTCCTGGATCTTGTGCATGCCCAGGATGGCGGTCTGCGGCGGGTTGATGATCGGCGTGGACATCAGCGAGCCGAAGGTGCCGCCGTTGGTGATGGTGAAGGTGCCGCCCTGCATCTCATCGATGCCGAGCTTGCCGTCACGGGCCCGCTTGCCGAAGTCGACGATGCCCTTCTCGACGTCGGCGATCTTCATGCTGTCGGTGTCGCGCAGCACCGGGACGACCAGGCCGCGGTCGGTGGAGACCGCCACGCCGATGTCCTGGTAGCCGTGATAGACGATGTCGGTGCCGTCGATGGAGGCGTTGACGTCCGGGAAGCGCTTGAGGGCCTCGGAGGCGGCCTTGACGAAGAAGCCCATGAAGCCGAGCTTGACGTCGTGGGCCTTGAGGAAGGTCTCCTTGTACTGGCCACGCAGCTCCATCACCGCGCTCATGTCCACCTCGTTGTAGGTGGTGAGCATGGCGGCGGTCTGCTGGGCCTGGACCAGGCGCTTGGCGATGGTCTGGCGCAGGCGGCTCATCGGCACGCGCTTCTCGGGGCGCTCGCCTTCGACCACCGGGGCCGCTGCGGCAGCGGACTGGGCGCCGCCGGCCGGCTTGGCCGGCTTGGCAGACTTCTTGGCGCTGCCGTCGTTCACGGCGCGCTGCACGTCCTCCTTGAGGACCCGGCCACCCTTGCCGGTGCCCTCGATCTTCGCGACGTCGAGGTCGTGCTCGGCGACCAGCTTGCGCGCGGCCGGGGCGAGGATCTTGTCGCCGACCTTCTCGTCGCTGGCCCCGTCATCGGCGGAGGCCGCCGGCTTCTCTTCGCCGCTGGTGGCCGGCGTGGACGCGCCGCCGGCACCTTCGGTGAAGACCGCCAGCACCTGCTCGGAGGTCACCTGGCTGCCCTCTTCGGCCTTGATCTCGGTCAGCGCACCGTCGGCCGGAGCGACGACCTCGAGGACCACCTTGTCGGTCTCGATCTCGGCCAGCACCTCGTCACGCTTGACGGCGTCGCCGACCTGCTTGGCCCAGCTGGCCACGGTGCCTTCCTGGATGGACTCGGGGAAGGTCGGGGCCTTGACCTCGTGGGCCTGGCCACCGCCGGCCGGCGCCTCGGCCTCGCTCTTGGTCTCGCCCTTCGGCTCGTCCTGCTTCTCTTGCTGCTTGTCGGCCGGCGCCTCGCCCTTGGCCTCGCCCGCGCCGAGGCGACCCAGCAGCTGCTCGGACTCCACGGTGTCACCCTCTTCCACCAGCACCTCGGACAGGGTGCCGGCCTCGGGAGCCACGACCTCGAGCACCACCTTGTCGGTCTCGATCTCGACGATCAGCTCGTCACGCTCGACGCTATCGCCGGGCTTCTTGTGCCAGGCGGCGACGCTGCCTTCGGCAACGGATTCCGGAAAGGTGGGTGCCTTGATATCGGTAGCCATGTCGTATCCCTTGTATGTTCTTTCTCGTCCCGGTGAGACGCCTTACAGATTGAAGGCGTCTTCCACCAGCTGGCGCTGCTGTTCGGTATGCACGGACATGTAGCCCGCCGCGGGTGCCGCCGATGCCGGGCGACCGGCGAACTTGAGCTTGCCGCCCAGGCCGTCGCGCAGCAGGTCGGCCACGGCTCGCATGTGGTGCTGGCTCGAGTACCAGGCGCCCTGGTTGAGCGGCTCTTCCTGGCACCAGACCACGTCCTCGACGTTGGTGTAGTCCTTGATGGCGTCGAGCAGCTCCTCCTTGGGGAAGGGGTAGAGCTGCTCCATGCGCAGGATGGCCACGTCGTCGCGGGCATTCTCGTCGCGCCAGTTGGCCAGATCGTAGTAGACCTTGCCGGCGCACAGCACGATGCGCTCGACCTTCTGCGCCTCGAGGTTGCCCTGGTCGGGCAGCACCATCTGGAAGTTGCCCTCGGCAAGCTCCGCGAGGCTCGAGGTCGCCGACTTGTGGCGCAGCAGGCTCTTGGGCGTCATCACCACCAAGGGCTTTCTCAGCGGACGGATCACCTGGCGGCGCAGCAGATGGAAGATCTGCGCCGGGGTGGTCGGCACGCAGACCTGCATGTTGTGCTCGGCGCACATTTGCAGGAAGCGCTCCAGGCGCGCCGAGGAGTGCTCGGGCCCTTGCCCCTCGTAGCCGTGGGGCAGCAGCATGGTCAGGCCGCAGAGGCGCTCCCACTTGGTCTCGCCGGAGGAGATGAACTGGTCCACCACCACCTGGGCGCCGTTGAAGAAGTCGCCGAACTGGGCTTCCCAGATCACCAGGTCGTTGGGCGCGGTGGTCGAATAGCCGTACTCGAACGCCAGCACCGCCTCCTCGGAGAGGAAGGAGTCATGGATGGTGAAGCGCGGCTGGCCGTCGGCCATGTGCTGCAGCGGCACGTAGGTACTGCCGTCCTGCTGGTTGTGGACCACCGCGTGGCGGTGGGAGAAGGTGCCGCGACCCACGTCCTGGCCGGTGAGGCGTATCGGGTGGCCCTGATCGAGCAGCGTGGCGTAGGCCAGGGTCTCGGCGAAGCCCCAGTTGATGGCCATGCCACCGGCCTGCATCTTGCGGCGATCATCGTAGATCTTGGACACCTGACGCTGCACGGTCACGCCGTCGGGCACCTCGCACATCTTGCCGGCGAGGCGCTGCAGGCGCTTCATCTCGACCCGGGTGTCGGCATGGCCGGTCCACTCATGGCCCAGATAGGGGGTCCAGTCGACGAACAGCGACTTGTTGGGCTTCTGCACCAGGGCGTTGGCCACGTGGTTGCCGGCCAGCAGATCGTCGCGGTACTTCTCCATCATCGCCTTGGCGTCGTCATCGGAGAGCAGCCCCTCCTTGACCAGGCGCTCGACGTAGTGGGTCCGCGAGGACGGATGGTCCTTGATCTTGCTGTAAATCATCGGCTGGGTGCCGGACGGCTCGTCGGCCTCGTTGTGGCCGCGGCGGCGGTAGCAGAACAGGTCGATGACCACGTCGCGCTTGAACTGCTGACGGTAGTCCAGCGCCACCTGGGTGGCGTGCAGCACGGCATCGGGGTCGTCGCCGTTGACGTGGAAGATCGGCGCCCGAACCATCTTGGCGATGTCGGTGCAGTACTCGGTGGAGCGTGAGTCCAGCGGGTGCGAGGTGGTGAAACCCACCTGGTTGTTGATCACGATGTGCAGGGTGCCGCCCGTGCTGTAGGCACGGGTCTGCGACATCTGGAAGGTCTCCATGACCACGCCCTGGCCGGCGAAGGCCGCATCGCCATGGACGTTGATCGGCAGCACCTTGTCGCCGACCGGGTCGTTGCGGCGATCCTGACGGGCCCGCACCGAGCCCTCGACCACCGGCGCGACGATCTCCAGGTGGGAGGGGTTGAACGACAGCGCCAGGTGGACCTCACCGCCCGGGGTCATGACGTTCGAGCTGAAGCCCTGGTGGTACTTCACGTCACCCGAGCCCCGCTCCACCACCTTCTTGCCGTCGAACTCGTCGATCAGCTCGGAGGGGTTCTTGCCGAGGATGTTGACCAGCATGTTGAGACGCCCGCGGTGGGCCATGCCGATCACCACTTCCTTGGTGCCGTAGCTGCCGGCGCGCTGGATCAGCTCGTCCATCATCGGAATGAAGCACTCGCCACCCTCGAGACCGAAGCGCTTGGTGCCCGGGTACTTGGAAGCCAGGTAGCTCTCCAGACCCTCGGCGGCGGTCAGCCGCTCGAGCACGTGCTTGCGCACGTCGGGACTGAAGTTCGGGGCGCTGCGCACCGACTCGAAGCGCTGCTGGAGCCAGCGCTTCTCTTCGGTGTCGACGATGTGCATGACCTCGCAGCCGATGGAGCGGCAGTAGGTCTGCTCCAGCGCTTCGACGATCTGCTTCAGCGGCGCCTTGTCCAGGCCCATGAAGAAGGAGCCGGTCTGGAACTCGGTGTCCAGATCCGCCTTGGAGAGCTGGTGGAAGGAGAGATCGAGGTCGGGAACCGGGGTCGGGCTGCGCAGACCGAGAGGGTCGATGTCGGCCTTCTGGTGCCCGCGGAAGCGGTAGGCGTTGATCAGCTGGAGTACCTTGACCTGCTTCTTGCTCTCCCCGCTCTCGGCCGCGACGTGCGCGGTACGACGCTGCTGACCCAGCTGATAGAACTGGTCGCGAATCGGGGTGAGAGGAACATCCTGGCTAGCCCCGCCCTCGGGCCGCGGCAGCTGATCGAAGTACTGGCGCCATTCGTCGGGAACGGCGGAGGGATCATCGAGGTACTGCTCGTAGAGCGCTTCCACATAGTGGGCATTGCCGCCGCTCACATGGGAGGAGCGCCACATCAACTCCATTATGCCTTGTTGCATCTCTTGGTCACCCTGCACTGATGGGGTGGTATCGGCGCCGACACGACTCGACCGCATCGACATCGCTGATGCTCTGCCGGAGGAAGAGCATCATGAATTCCATGGTCAAGAGCCGGTGCCCAAGGCACCGGCTCTTTACATCACGCTCCGCACCGGACTCGGCTGCGGCGCCTTGCCGCAGCCCGAGAGCGGGGGACATGATAACAAGCTGGACGCCACGATTTAAGTGGCATCGGCCAGCAGCATCTCGCGAATCTTGCCGATCGCCCGCGTCGGGTTCAGTCCCTTCGGGCAGACCGCGACGCAGTTCATGATCCCGCGGCAGCGGAACACGGAGAACGGGTCCTCCAGCTCGGCCAGGCGTTCACGAGTCGCGCCATCACGCGAATCGGCGAGGAAGCGGTAGGCCTGCAGCAGGCCGGCCGGGCCGACGAACTTGTCCGGGTTCCACCAGAACGACGGGCAGGAGGTCGAGCAGCAGGCGCACAGGATGCACTCGTAGAGGCCGTCGAGCTTGTCGCGCTCTTCCGGCGACTGCAGGCGCTCGATGGCCGGGGCCGGCTCGTCGTTCTGCAGGTACGGCTGGATACGCTCGTACTGCTTGTAGAACAGACCCATGTCGACCACCAGGTCACGGATGACCGGCAGGCCCGGCAGCGGGCGCAGTACCAGCTTGTTGCCCTTGACCACCTCGGAGAGCGGGGTGATGCAGGCCAGGCCGTTCTTGCCGTTCATGTTCATGCCGTCGGACCCGCACACGCCCTCGCGGCAGCTGCGGCGATAGGCCAGGCCGTTGTCCTGCTCCTTGGCCAGGTGCAGGACATCGAGCACCATCAGGTCGCGACCCTGGGTGTCGACCTGGAACTCCTGCATGAAGGGCGCGGAGTCGGTTTCCGGATTGTAGCGGTACAGGGATACCTGAAGCTTGGACATCGTGACTCCCCCTTAGTAGGTACGGACTTTCGGCTCGAACATCTCGACGGTCTTGGGCGCGAAGTTAACGTCGCGCTTGCCCAGACGCTTGTCGGCCGGGAAATAGAGCGAGTGCTTCAGCCAGTTGACGTCGTCACGGTCCGGGTAGTCGTAGCGGGAATGGGCTCCACGGCTCTCCTTGCGCTCCAGGGCCGCGATGGCAGTGGCTTCGGCCACTTCCATCAGGTTATCCAGCTCCAGCGCCTCGACGCGCGCGGTATTGAAGGTGCTGGACTTGTCCGGCAGGTAGGCATTGTCGATGCGGCTGCGCAGCTCTTCCAGACGCTTGACGCCCTCCACCATGTTCTTCTCCTCGCGGAACACGCCGAAGGAGGTCTGCATGATGTCCTGCAGCTCGCGCTTGAGGTCGGGCACGGTCTCGCCGTCCTGCGACTCGTTCCAGCGAGTGATGCGCTTCATCGCCGACTCGACGTCGGAATCGGAGGCGTCGAGGTACTCGATACCCTCGTTGAGCGCCCCCTCGATGAACATGCCGGCCGCGCGGCCGAAGACCACCAGGTCGAGCAGCGAGTTGCCGCCCAGGCGGTTGGCGCCGTGGACCGACACGCAGGCCGCCTCGCCGCAGGCGAACAGGCCATTGACGATCTGGTCGTTGCCCTCGGCGTCCTGCATGATCGCCTGACCGTGCACGTTGGTCGGGATCCCGCCCATCATGTAGTGACAGGTCGGCACCACCGGGATCGGCTCCTTGGCCGGATCCGCGTGGGCGAAGGTCTTGGACAGCTCGACGATGCCGGGCAGGCGCTTGCCGAGCACTTCCTCGCCCAGGTGATCCAGCTTGAGGAAGACGTGGTCGCCCTTCTCGCCGCAGCCGCGGCCCTCGAGGATCTCCATGACCATGGAGCGCGCGACCACGTCGCGGCCGGCCAGATCCTTGGCGTTGGGCGCGTAGCGCTCCATGAAGCGCTCGCCATCCTTGTTGACCAGGTAGCCACCCTCGCCGCGGCAGCCCTCGGTCACCAGGGTACCCGCGCCGTAGATGCCGGTCGGGTGGAACTGCCACATCTCCATGTCCTGCATCGGGAAGCCGGCGCGCAGCGCCATGCCGATGCCGTCACCGGTGTTGATCAGGGCGTTGGTGGTGGAGGCAAAGATGCGCCCCGCCCCGCCGGTGGCCATGACGGTGGCCTTGGATTTCACGTGCACCACTTCGCCGGTCTCGATGTCCATGGCGATGCAGCCCACCACGTCGCCGTTGGCGTTCTTGACCAGGTCGACGGCATACCACTCATTGAGGAAGGTGGTGTTGTTCTTCAGGTTGTTCTGATAAAGCGTGTGCAGCAGGGCGTGACCGGTACGGTCGGCCGCGGCGCAGGTGCGGGCCGCCTGGCCGCCCTTGCCGAAGTCCTTGGACTGACCGCCGAACGGACGCTGGTAGATGCGGCCGTTATCGAAGCGAGAGAACGGCAGGCCCATGTGCTCGAGCTCGAACACCGCCTTGGGGCCCTCGGAGCACATGTACTCGGAGGCGTCCTGGTCGGCGATGTAGTCGCCGCCCTTGACGGTGTCGTACATGTGCCAGCGCCAGTCGTCGTCGGGGTCGGCGGAGGCGATGGCGCAGGTGATGCCGCCCTGGGCGGAGACGGTGTGCGAGCGGGTCGGGAAGACCTTGGACAGCACGGCGGTCTTCTTGCCGGACTTGGCCAGCTCCAGGGCGGCCCTCAGGCCGGCGCCGCCGCCACCGATGATGATGGCGTCGAAAGACAGGCTACGCATGTTGGACATGAATCAGGCTCCCCACAGAACGGTGATGCCCCAGACCAGGAACACGAAGATGGCCAGGATGATGATGAGCTGCGTACCGATGCGAATACCGGTCGGCTTGAGATAGTCGGTGGTCACGGTCCACAGCCCGACCCAGGCGTGGGCGGACAGCGAGATGAAGGCCAGCAGCGAGAAGATGCGCATCCAGGTCTGGGCGAACAGACCGCTCCAGGCCGCGTAATCAAGGCCTGAGCTGAACAGCAGGAAACCGACGATAAAGAGAGAGTAGAGCGCCAGGATGACGGCAGAGACGCGCTGCAGCAGCCAGTCGGAGAGGCCACTGCGTCCGAAATTCGTGATGTTGGTTACCATACCCAGACTCCAGCCAGAATGATCAGGACCGCACTCACCACCACGGTGATCTGTGCCTTCTTGACGCCACCCTCGAGGGTCACGCCGATATCCATGTCCATCAGCAGGTGCTTGATACCGGCCACGAAATGGAAGGCCAACGCGGAGAGCAGGCCCCAGGCAACGAACTTGGCCAGGAAGTTGTGGGCCAAGACATCGCTCACGGCGGCGAAGCCGGCCGGCGAGGACAGTGACACGTCCAGCGCCCAGAAGGCGAAGATCAGGCCGATGAAGAGGATGACGCCGGTGATGCGGTGAGCGATCGACGTCAGGGCGGGGAGGGGGAACTGTATCGTGGACAGATCCAGATTTACGGGTCGTTTGCTATTCACGGCTCTACACACTCTCTTGGCCCGCTCTTCATCGTCCGACAAGGCCCGAGCGGGCGGTGGTTACGGGAAGGGACACGGTCATGGCCGAGTTGGACACGACCACCGACTCCTGCCAGTCGCGCGCTGAGATTATAGGGTCATCACCCCTCCATGACAAATGGACACGGGCCCGAGTCGACCATGGTGGAAGGCCGAGTTATCGGCCTTGGCGCGGTCTTTCACGGGATCCGGGGCATTGACGGGAACGCTCGCGCCTGGAAATGGTGCAAGGCACCATTTATTATACAAACACGTTCTATAATAGCACCAACTGTACAGCCATGAGCGCACAATAGTGGAATTGACAATCTCGAGGACGCTTCTATAGTGGGCGAACCTTTTCGCCGGCAAATGCAGCGAAATCACCCAATATCGCCCCCATGAACTCGAGAGGAGGCCAGCTATGGCTGACAGGAAAGCGACATTGACGGTAGACGGCCTGGACGACCCGATTGACCTGCCGATCTACTCCGGCTCCCTGGGCCCCGACGTCATCGACGTCCGCGGCCTCGGCGCCCAAGGCCTCTTCACCTACGACCCCGGCTTCATGGCCACCTCTTCCTGCCAGTCGGCGATCACCTACATCGACGGCGGCAAGGGCGTGCTGCTGCACCGCGGCTACCCGATCGATCAGCTGGCCAAGCACTCCGACTTCGTCGAGACCTGCTATCTATTGCTGTTCGGCGAGCTGCCCGACGACGCGCAATACGAAGACTTCAAGGCGCGCGTGACCAACCACACCATGGTCCACGACCAGATCAACAACTTCTTCAAGGGCTTCCGCCGCGACGCACATCCGATGTCGATCCTGTGCGGCGTAGTCGGTGGCCTGGCCGCCTTCTATCACGACCACCTGGACACCTCCAAACAGGAGGATCGTGAGATCAGCGCGATCCGCCTGATCGCCAAGATGCCGACCATTGCGGCGATGTCCCACAAGTACAACGTCGGCCAGCCGTTCAACTATCCCCGCAACGACCTGACCTATGCAGAGAACTTCCTCTACATGATGTTCAGCAACCCGTGCGAGGAGTACCGGATCAACCCGGTCTACGCCAAGGCCATGGACCGCATCTTCATGCTCCATGCCGACCACGAGCAGAACGCCTCCACCTCCACGGTGCGCCTGGCCGGCTCCACCGGGGCGAACCCCTTCGCCTGCATCAGCGCCGGCATCGCCGCGCTCTGGGGCCCGGCACACGGCGGCGCCAACGAGGCCGTGCTGAACATGCTCGACGAGATCGGCGACGACTCCGAGGAGAACATCCAGCGCTTCATCGACAAGGCGAAGGATAAGGATGACCCCTTCAAGCTGATGGGCTTCGGCCACCGGGTCTATCGCAACTTCGATCCGCGCGCCAAGGTGATGAAGGAGACCTGCGACGAGGTGCTGGCCGAGCTGGGCCTGGCCGACGACCCGCAGCTGAAGATCGCCAAGCGCCTGGAGCAGATCGCCCTGGAAGACGAGTACTTCATCGAGCGCAAGCTCTACCCGAACGTCGACTTCTACTCCGGCATCATCCTCAAGGCCATGGGCATCCCGAAGAACATGTTCACCGTGATCTTCGCCGTCTCCCGCACCATCGGCTGGATCTCCCACTGGAACGAGATGCTCAGCGACAGCTACAAGATCGGCCGTCCGCGCCAGCTCTACACGGGCCACGACAAGCGCGACTATCCGGCTAGCTGAACCACAGCTCCCCCCTCGCGCCAATACCAAAAGGCCGCCCCTCGGGCGGCCTTTTTTGCATTTGCCGATCCCGACGCCCCGCCTCGCCGGATACCTGCCTACTGGCGCCGCCCTGCCCCGTTCAGGCACGCCACCAGCCTCACCCAACTCCTCGATCGCCGCCGCACCCGCCCCAGCCGAGCCAACGGGCGACAAGTCCGCGACGCGCGCTTATGCCTGCCGACGCTCACCGGGGAGATGGCGCCTCGCCTCACCCTTGCCTCAAGAGCACACCCAGATAGCCCTGGAGACGCCAGGGAGCCACTTCCGCCTCAGCAGGCCGTGAGTGTCCATCACACCGCTCGGCTGGCCTTGTGCGCGCAGCGCCCTATTCCCCTGATACCAGAGAACTAGAATCCTCATCACTTCCGGTTGACTTCCCTACCGACATGCGCCTGCCCGAGGGTGTCGCCCGTTTTCCACACATTCTGTGGATAACCCTGTTTACAACCTCTCGAAAAGGTCGCTGGAACGCCATGAATAGCGGCACCGCCTTAGATTGATCATTTTTTGACCTATCGTAAGCCATTGAAATAAAAGACTTATATAAGAAAGGCGGCAACCAAGCGCCTCACCGCGGCGTCTATGCACAGTCGCGAAGCCCCAAGGAGGCAAAGTGGACAAGTCAAGGATATTTTGCGCTGAAATCGTCACGATTCGTCGCCAGACGAGGAACCGAGATAGACGGAGACAGCAATACAGCCAGACCGGCAAGATAGCCAGCTGACGAGGGAATGTCGGGGGAGGTGAAGCAGGAGGTGGCGTCCCATAGGGGGTTCGAACCCCTGTTACCGCCGTGAAAGGGCGGTGTCCTGGACCACTAGACGAATGGGACGCAATATCTTGAAAGATGGCTACCATCTGAAGCGATGGTGGAGCCTAGCGGGATCGAACCGCTGACCTCGACACTGCCAGTGTCGCGCTCTCCCAGCTGAGCTAAGGCCCCGATCTCTCGAAGACGGGGCGTATGTTACTGATAAGCCCCGCCTTCGTCAACAGGAAATCACGCGAGTTCGCGAAACTCCTTCTCGAAGCGCTTGGCCTGCTTCTTGGAGACCCCGCCCAGCACCTCGATGGCGTGGCGCAGGCGTGCCCGGGTCACGTCGGATCCGAGGATCGCCATGGCGTCCATCACCGAGGTGCTCGACGACGAGCCGGTGACGGCGATGAACACCGGCGCCAGGAAGGCCTTCATCTTCAGGTCGAAGTGCCCCGCCAGCGCCTTGACCTCACCGAGCAGCGCCTCCTTGTGCCAGGCCGGCACCAGCTCGAAGCGCCACACCAGGAACTGCAGCAGCTTCAGCAGCTCCTCGCGGGAGAGCTTCACCGCATCGAAATCGCCCTCCTCGATGGCCGGCAGGCCCGAGAAGAAGTGCCCGGCCAACGGCGCCACCTGGGAGAGCGTCTCCACTCGCGGGCGGACCTGGGGCAGGATCTGGCCGACGTACTCCTCGTTGAAGGCCCACTCCATCAGCGCCTTGAGCAGCGCCGCATCGTCCAGATCCTCACGGATGTAGACCCCGTTGAGCCAGGTCAGCTTGTCGAGGTCGAACACCGGCCCACCCAGCGAGACCCGCTGGATATCGAAGTGGGCCATCATCTCGTCGAGGCTGAACTTCTCGCGCTCGTCGGGCATCGACCAGCCCATGCGTCCCAGGTAGTTGGTCACCGCCTGGGGCAAAAAGCCCATGCGCCGATAGTAGTTGATGGAGGTCGGGTTCTTGCGCTTGGAGAGCTTCGACTTGTCCGGGTTGCGCAAAAGCGGCATGTGGCAGAGCACCGGCATCTGCCAGCCGAAGTACTCATACAGCAGCTGATGCTTGGGCGCCGAGTTGATCCACTCCTCGCCGCGCAGCACGTGGGTGATGCCCATCAGGTGATCGTCGACCACGTTGGCCAGATGGTAGGTGGGCATGCCGTCCGACTTGAGCAGGATCTGGGCGTCCACCTGGGCCCACTCGACCTCGATGACGCCACGCAGCATGTCCTCGACCACGCAGGTGCCGGTGGCCGGCACACTCATGCGCACCACGTAGGGCCAGCCTTCCTGCTCGCGACGCGCCTGCTCCTCAGCGGGCAGCGCCAGGTCGGCGGGCTTCAAGGCCAGGTGCATGCCGGCCGCCTTGCGTGCCTCGCGCAGCTCGTCGAGCTCCTCGCTGGTGCGGTAGCACTTGAAGGCGTGACCGGACTCGATCAGCTGCCGGGCGTACTCGCCGTAGATATCGCCGCGCTCGCTCTGGCGATAGGGGCCGTGGGGGCCGCCTACGTCGGGGCCTTCGTCCCACTCGAGCCCCAGCCAGCTGAGAGAATCGAGGATCATCTGCTCGGACTCGGGCGTCGAGCGCGTCCGGTCGGTGTCCTCGATGCGCAGGATGAACTGGCCGCCGTGCTGGCGAGCGAAGCAGAGGTTGAACAGGGCGATATAGGCGGTGCCCACGTGGGGGTCGCCGGTGGGTGACGGCGCGATACGAGTGCGTACGGTCATGTCGTCCTTGGTCCTGTCGATGGAGGAAGGCCGCCCTGGCATGGCGGGCGAATGCCCGCATTATACGCACCTGACCAGCGCCGGGCAGCCGTGGCCGGGAATCATTCCCCGGCGGCGCGGTCCATGCTGAACCCGTCATCGGCAAATAAGGAATGCCATGCTCACGCGACTCCCCGACGACTTCACCGCCGTGGTGACCGGCGCCTCCGGCGGCATCGGCAGCGCCGTGGTCGAAGCCCTGCTCGCCAGTGACCGCCCCGCCCGGGTAATCGCCGTCAGCCGCGGCGACCAGACGCACCCGGATCCCCGCGTCGAACCCCTCGCCCTGGACCTGGGCACCGAGGACGGCAACGAAGCCCTCGCCCAGGCGCTGAACGGCGCCCCCGTGCACCTGGTGTTCAACGCCATCGGCATGCTGCACGACGACACCCGTGGCATCGGTCCGGAGAAGAAGCTCGACGAGCTGGACGCCGAGGCCATGGCTCGGCTCTATCACGTCAATGCCATCATTCCGGCGCTGCTGCTCAAGTCGCTGCAGCCAAGCCTCAAGGGGCTCCACCCGACGCTGTTCGCCAGCCTCTCGGCGCGCGTCGGCTCGATCGGCGACAATCGACTCGGCGGCTGGTACGCCTACCGGGCCAGCAAGGCCGCCCATAACATGCTGATGAAGACCGCCGCCGTGGAACTTCGCCGCCTCAACCCCCAGGCGGCCATCGCCTGTCTGCACCCCGGCACCACGGATACGCCGCTCTCGGCGCCGTTCCAATCCCGTGTGCCCGAAGGCAAGCTGTTCACCCCCTCCTTCGTGGCCGAGTCACTGCTGAACGTGCTGGAGACCTGCACGCCCGACCAGAGCGGCATCTTCCTGGACTGGGCCGGAGAGCGGGTGGCATGGTGACGCGCCGAGGTTTAAGGCAGAATTAGCGTTGATACTCGCCGTTGCCTGGGCAATAACGAGCCAGGAAGATTCATATGACGCTTTGTGACAATAGGATGACGTAATGGAAACACTCGGCCCTCGCATCAAGAAACTTCGGCTGGAGGCCAAGCTCAACAAGGCGGCCCTGGCACGCAGGGTCGGGGTGTCAGACGTCACGATCTCCTACTGGGAATCGGGCGCCATCAAGCAGATTGGCCACGAACGCCTGGTCGCCCTGGCCCAGGCGCTCAACTGCCCGTTGTCACGGCTGCTGGAAGACGAAGGATCCCACGCCTCGCCCCTCTACCTGCGCCGCCGACTGCCGCTACCCTGGCAGGACGGCAAGCAGCGCGTCATCGAACTGCCGATCGAAATGGTGCCCGGGCAGCGCTGGGACGGCGACTGCCACCTGGTGACGCCGGCGCCGGACGAAGCGTTCGACTTCCTCATGGAGGGCGACCTGGTGGCCATCGCCACCAGCGACATCTTCCGCCAGCCGGGCCTCTACCTCATCGAAGACGATGGTGAGCTGGCCATCCGGCGGGTCACGCAGGGGCCCACCGGGGAACTGGTATTCCAGCGCCAGGACAGCGACGAACTGATCCCCTACGCCCCCAGTTGCCGGCTAGTCGGCAAACTGGTGGCTCATTGGCGTGCCCAGCCCCTCTAAGGCACTACCCGATCAGGCGCTACTCGATCTCCATCACATCGACGCGGTCCTGGGTGCGGCGCGTTTCGTCGCCGATCAGGAAGCGTTTGGTGTAGCGGGCCACCTGGCCCAGGCCATGGCGCGACTGCGCGACCAGCGGCCCCTGCAGGTGCTGGTTGTCCTCGCCCAGCCTAGCTCGCACCGCTGCCGGCTGGACACTGCCCTCCTGCACCTCGACCACCACCAGATAGTCGCCGTCGGGCAGGCCGCTACCGGGGCCGAAAGGCCCGGCAACGAAGCCGCCCTCGGCCACCGACACGCGCTCCCGCCAGCGCACCCCGCTGAGCTCTCGCTCCACCAGCACCTGCAGGCGGGTGTCGGCGGGCAGGTTGGTCTCGCCCTCGACGGTCAGGCGTCGATCGCTGCCCAAGCGCGACGCCACATCGATCGTGGCCGGCTCATCGAAGGGGGCCACCTCAGGGGTCGGCTCCGGCGCGGGATCGGGCGTCTCCTCCGCCATCTCGGCCACAGGGGCCGGGTCGTCGGGCCCGTTGGCCGCCTCCTCCTCGCTGCCACCGCAGCCCGCCAGCCACATCAGCACCACGCCTACCCCAATCGCTCGCAACCTCGCTTGCATGCACGCCTCCCGCCTTGTCGATATATCACCAGACTATCATCCTCGGTCTCGGCGGGTATGCTCATTGGCGCTCCGCACAGTCGAGGCAGAGCGTTGTGTAGGGCAGCGCCTGCAGGCGACCGTCACCGATGGGCCCGCCGCAGCGCTCACAGGCATCGCCCTCCCCCGCCTCGATACGCTTCAGCGCATGCAGCACCTGGCGCAGTTCGTCTTCCGCTTCCTGCTGCAGGGCCTCGATGACCTCCTCATTGGCAAACTCGGCCGACTGATCCTCCGTGTCCTTGTCCAGCGGACCGCCCTTCTGCTCCTTATGGGCCTGGTAGCGATCGAACCGCCCGATCAGCTCCTCGCGCAACCCCTCCAGTTCCTGCTTGCGATCCGCCATGGTCGCTCTCCTTATCATCGCATCGTGGGCGCCCCGACCCTCTCGCTCGGCACCGCCAGGCTTCCATCTTCAAGGTCCACCCTCGACCATCGTCACGCTTTACCCTCGATGCGCAGCGGCGGGATGGTTCGTCCTTGTCCGTCTTATTGATCGTCCTTCTGGGCAGTCGTTCTCAATGGTCGTTCTCAATAGTCTTTCTTTATAGCAGGCCCTTCCCGCCCAGGACGCTGACGACGATCGCGCCCTGACGCGACGGGCCTTACTCGAGTGCCTCCCCCCAGGAGCCTGTCGGATTTGACCGATCGTAGCGAGAGAGACGGATTTCGAGACAAGTTTATCGATCTGATGAGGCGAATAGCCCGCTATTAAACGAATCAGATCGAATGAAATTGGCCGAAAGACCGGTTCTCGCAGTAGGTCAGCGTCAAGTCCGACGGGCTCCTAGCTCATGCCCAGGGCGTCGTAGCCCGCCTCGGTCAGCGAGAGCCGCTCGGGCGCCTCATGTCCCCGGCTGCGCTCGACCGTGATCAGCCCCTCGGCCTCCAGGGCGTCGATATCCTCCAGCAGCGCCTCCTCCAGACTGTCGTCGCCGGGATGGCCGAAGGGCGCGGCCAGCACGCCGCCGTGCTGCAGCACGCGGGCCAGCAGCTCTCTCTGGTATTCGGTGAGATCGATGCTCATCGGCTTCTCCTTCATTGCGTTGGTCGAATGCTCATACCGCCAGTATGGACGACGGTCGCGGCGCTGAGCCAAGGTGGCGCCAGGGGCCGGCCCTAAGCGCCGCAACTCATCACAGGAGTTGACGCCGGCCGCCAACCATGACACTGTGTGTGCAGTTGGTTAGCAAGACGCATATTGTCAGTAGTAGTCGAATCCTTTCGGTTGTCTGGTTATATCCCCTTGTTTTACCCACTAGCATTCGGGGCTACACCCGGTAATTTAGTATCCGGCGCACTGCGCCAAAGAAAGGAGTCATGACATGGCTACTGGCACTGTTAAGTGGTTCAACGACGCAAAAGGCTTTGGCTTCATCACCCCGACCGACGGCGGCGATGACCTCTTTGCCCACTTCTCCGAAATCAAGGCTGAAGGCTTCAAGTCCCTCCAGGACGGCCAGCAGGTCTCTTTCGACGTGGTTCAGGGCAAGAAAGGCCTGCAGGCTTCTAACATCGAAGCCATCTGATCGCCGATCAGACAGACCTATCGAGCCGTAAGGCTACGAGCACCAAGGCCCGCTGATGCGGGCCTTGGTGTTTCTGCGCGTCCGGTTTCCTGACGCACCCTTCGCTCGACAGAACCGCCCGGGGAGTTGAGCAGAAAGTGACCGGGGCTGGTAGAATATGCGCCCTTCCGACCGACACCCCGTGATGCCGATGCAACCGCTCGACCGCACCTTTTCCGTGGCCCCGATGATGGACTGGACGACCCGCGACTACCGCGCGTTCGCCCGGACCCTGAGCCGCCGCGCCCTGCTCTACACCGAGATGGTAACCACCGGCGCCATCCTCCACGGCAGCCCACGCTCGCGTTTCCTCGGCTTCGATGAGGTCGAGCATCCGCTCGCCCTGCAGTTGGGCGGAAGCGATGCCGGAGAGCTCGCCGAGTGTGCGGCGATCGCCGAGGCGTGGGGCTATGACGAGGTGAACCTCAACGTCGGCTGCCCAAGCGACAGGGTACAGAACAACCTGATCGGCGCCTGCCTGATGGGCCACCCGGAGAAGGTCGCCGCCGCGGTGCGCGCCATGCAGGCGGCGGTGTCGATCCCGGTCACGGTGAAGTGCCGCATCGGCATCGACGACCAGGACGAGGACGAGGATCTTTCACGCTTCATCGCCACGGTCGCCGACGCCGGCTGCGACACCTTCCTCGTGCACGCCCGCAAGGCGTGGCTCGAGGGGCTCTCCCCCAAGGAGAACCGCGACGTGCCGCCGCTCAATTACCCGCGGGTGCATCGCCTCAAGGCGAGCCGCCCGGAGCTTCACATCGGTATCAACGGCGGCATCAAGACCCTGGACGAGTGCCGCGAGCAACTCGAGCGCGTCGACAGCGTGATGATCGGCCGCGAGGCCTACCAGAACCCCTGGCTGCTGGCCGGCGTGGACGCCGCGCTCTACGGCGAGCCGGGCCCGGCCGAGAGCCGCCACGCCGCGGCTCGCGCGCTGCGCCCCTATATCGCCCGTCGCCTCGACGAGGGGTCGAAGCTCAACCATATCACCCGCCACCTGCTGGGCCTCTTCCAGGGGCAGCCGGGCGGGCGCAAGTTCCGCCGCCACCTCTCCGAGAACGCCCATCGCGAGGGCGCGACCCTGCAGGTCTTCGACGATGCCCTGGGCCTGGTCGCCGAGCGCGAAACGGCCGAGATGGCGTAAGCCCCCGACTGCGCCCTGCCGGGCCACTCCCCCTTGAACGCGACACGGCGCCGAGCGATCGGCGCCGTTGTCGTGTTGGCTGCGTGTCAGTCGCGAGGCGTGGCTAGAACGATCAGTAGAGCGCGTCGGGCGGCGGCTCGAGGCTGGAGTGGAAGTCCTCGATGGCGCTCTCGGCCTCCTCGATGGCGTCGAAGCGGGCGATGTGGAAGAGCGCCTCGCCCTCGTTGGCCAGCGGCAGCCGACTCATGCCGATGACGATGCCGTCCGCCACGGCGCGTACCTCGCCCTCGGCATTGCCGAAGGGGTCGGCCACCCGCCCCAGCAGCTCGCCGCTGGCCACCCGGGCGCCGAGGCGCACCTTGGGGCGCAGGATGCCGTCGATGGGCGCCCGCGCCCAGCTCGAGCCATTAGCCACCTCGGCGGCCGGCACCGGTCGACGGCGATGCTCACCGGTCAGCATGCCGAGCCGGCGCATCACCCGCAGCACGCCCCGCACTCCCGGGGTGATCGCCCACTGGTCGAAGCGCAGCGCCTCCCCCGCCTCATAGGTGAGCACCGGGATGCCGCGGTTCTGCGCGTAGTGGCGCAGGCTACCCTCGCGCAGGTCGGCGTTGAGGATCACCGGCGCCCCGAAGGCGTTGGCCATGCGCTCGGTCTCACCGCCAGGGGTGAGCTGGGCGCGAATCTGCGGCAGGTTGGTGCGGTGGATCGCCCCGGTATGCAGATCGATGATGTGGCTGGCCTGATCGACGATCTGCTCGCGGAACAGCGCCGCCACGCGGCCGCCCAGCGAGCCCGACTCGCTGCCCGGGAAACAGCGATTGAGGTCGCGCCGGTCGGGCAGGTAGCGGCTGTGTTGCACGAAGCCGAAGACGTTGACGATGGGCACGCCGATCAGCGTGCCGCGCAGCCCCTGCAGCTGCTTGGAGCGCAGCAGGCGGCGCACGATCTCCACGCCGTTGATCTCATCGCCATGGATCCCGCCGCAGACCAGCATCACCGGACCCGACTGTCGGCCGTGGACCACTTCCAGGGGGATATAGAGCGGCGCATGGGTATAGAGGCGCGCCACGGGCACGTCGATCTGGGTACGCGACCCGGGCGCTACCCGAGTGCCGGCGATCTCGAAGGGGGAACGGGCCATGCGGCGCTCCTTGCGTTACGAAACGGTTTTTCAGGCGTTTCTTATACGCTCCTGATCCGAGGAAAACGACCCCAACGGCACTTACCTGGCGATGACATTTGCATACATACGTGAATGTAAAAAACCGGCCACTCGGGTAGAATGAGGAAAACCGTGACACGTTGAGAGCCCACCGCCATGGCCAGACGCACCAAGGCCGAAGCCGAAGCCACCCGCGAGGCACTGCTCGAGGCCGCCGAGGAGGTGTTCTTCGAGAAGGGCGTCGCTCGCACCTCACTGGAGCAGATCGCCCGCCACGCCGGAATGACCCGCGGCGCGGTCTACTGGCACTTCCACAACAAGGCCGACCTCTTTCGCGCCATGCTCGATCGGGTGCGCATGCCCTTCGAGGCCCTGGTGGCCGAAACCGGCGCCTCCCACCCCTCGCCGCTGGAGACCGTTCGACTGGGGTTTCAGCAGAGCCTGCTACGCATGGAGCAGCCCCGCCATCGGCGCGTTCTCGCCATCCTGATCCACCGCTGCGAGTTCTTCGGCGACATCGACCCCTGCGCCGTGCAGGCGGAGATGGCCGGCGAGTGCCTCGATGCGCTGGAGGGTTACTTCGGCGAGGCCCAGCGCCTGGGGCTGCTCAAGGAGGGGATCGCCACCGAGACCGCGACGCGCCTGATGCAGGCGATCGTCAGCGGCATCTTCCACGATTGGCTGCGCGACCCCGACGCCTACTCCATCCATGAGCGTGGCATGGCACTGATCAATGCCCAGCTGTCCCTGATGAGCCGCGACGAGACCGACACCTCACGCTGACGCGCCATCATGCTGGCTCGGGCGGTGCAGCAGGTGCAGCCGCCTGAGCCGCGTGCGAGCATCCAGATAGTCGCTCTCCGGCACCGCGCGGTATCTGCCATCGCCGGGCAGATATTTCACCAGTACCCGCTGCTCCCCGACCTCCGGCACGTCTCCCGCCTTGGTCGCCAGCCCCACCTCGTGGCTCGCATCCCCCTCCAGCACCGCCGCCACGACCGGAGCCTCATCGGCCGAGACGGACGTGACGCGCACCCGCTCTCCCAGCAGGCAGCGCGGCAAGCGCTCATGGCCGTGAGGCTCTCGACGGTGCAGACGCTTGTGCAGGCGCTGACAGAGCCAGGCCGCCAGCGGCGAGGCCAGCGCGAAGGCCCCCCAGATCACCAGTATGCCCAGCGGGATGCGGAAGAAGCCCAGCGGCAGCCAGCGCATCACGGCAAGCTCCAGAATCAGGGTCAGCCCCCCGGCCAGGGCGATCAGCACCGTCAGCGCCAGCGAAGCCGGCACGCCGATGAAGCCCAGCGAGACCAGCGCACTGGCCAGGGTGTCGTGCTCGAAGAGCTCGACCGGCGCCAGGCGCAGCGCCACCAGCAGCCAGTAGCAGGCGACCAGCGCCAGCAGCGCGCCGAAGATTGCCACGGGGAAGCTCAGGAGGGTCTGACGTAGGATGTCCATGTTGGCTCCTCGCGATAACGCTTAGCCGACGAATGAGTTTCTTTCCCTCATCGTAGACCATCGAGGCGGCCCGGACCTGATCCGAATCAAGGATGTATTCGCACATCCTTATGAAAACGCCGTCACCATCGAATCGAGTAGGAGGGGGAGTCACCTCCCCCGTCCTCTCACACCACCGGGCATACGGTTCCGTACCACGGCGGTTCACGAAGAACGACTAAGCCCTCTTCACCGTGTCGAGTACTGAAACCAGCCCCTGCTGACT
>Ga0208138_100030_pt1 | contig 122322 bp, 113 predicted proteins | sample AntRauMetaRauer3_FD_184786 | JGI IMG/M metagenome (GOLD analysis project Ga0208138, IMG submission 184786) | Saline lake microbial communities from Rauer Lake, Antarctica, in enrichment culture - Antartic Rauer Lake 3 Metagenome Rauer3 (SPAdes)... ... | reverse complement strand
AGCCCACCAGCGTACCGGGAAGTACTGGAGTGAGCGATCCTCTGGAAACCGCGGTTCGCCGCCTGCCCATTCATCGGGAGACATCTCCCAGACCCAGCCCACGGACACCGCGTCCGTGGGCTGTTTGTATTTTTAGAGCGAGCGTCAGCGTTAGCGAACGGGGCGGAGAGCACACACATCTACGACCGCTAGGCTTAAACGGTCGACTGCGGTACGTTCGATAGGTGCCAAGGTGGCAGAGTCTGGTCAGACGCAGCGGCCTGCAGAGCCGCCCAACGCCGGTTCAAATCCGGCCCTTGGCTTTTAACGATCAAGAAATAACCGCTTGAGAGGCTGTCCTGGGCACTTACTCCTGTTTAAGGTTCTTTGGGGCGCAGTATCTCCGTCGGCTAGGTGCTGGGGTGCTCAGAGATCGATCGGATCGAGCACTTCGTGGGGGATGTTCTCATCGCGGAGCGTGGCCGTGTGCTGGGGGAGCTGATCGGCGACGACAACCAGCCGGACATCGAGTCCGCGTACCGCCGCTTCGGCAGCCCCATCGACTGTGCCAAACCGGATGTCGGGTCCGCGATCGCTGCGCGTCACGAGCGCGTACGCCTCCGTTCCGGCGACCGCCAGCAGGGTGTCACTCGACAGCCCCGCAGTGACGACTGTGGAATCGAGGGATGTGTCGTCAGTGACCGTTGGGACGGGTAGTACCGTCACGTAGCCGGTTTCGTAATCGACCATCCCTTCGAAATCGGCGACGCCGACAGCCTCGCCTGCCGCTGCACTGGTGACCGTGACTGCCCTTGCGGTCCCGCCTGCGGGATTTGCATGGAGTACCCCGTCGCGCATCACGAGCCCGACTTCGGATCCCTCCTCGATGTCGGCCATCGCAATCGCAGCGTCAACATCGACGCTTCCGAGGACATCGGAGCTGACACGGTCGAGGTACGTTTGTAGGCTGTCGGTACGGGATATTAACCAATCGACGCCTTCTTTTGTTACTTCGTACCGGCTCCGGCCGCCCTTCTTCACGTAGCCATGATCGACGAGGTCTCGCACGTAATCACTCACCGCTTGCGAGGTGACCCCGATCGCCTCCGCGATCTCGTGTTGGCTCACTGCAGGCTGGCGAGCAGCAATTTCGACGAGCACCTGGTACCGCGTCGCGTCGCGTTTGCTGTCGAGGACCTCTGGTGGGGTCCCCCCTTCGGAATCTGCCATTGTGTATATTTTTGGCTCCACAAGTAAAGTGCTATTGTACTCCTCATCGCTGATAGCTGTTGTACGCCTGTTTTGGACGCTTGTTCTCAACACAAATTGTACTGATTCAGTCTCTGCTGTCATGAACGTGAGCCGCTTTGGTATCGCGCTCGGGCTACGGTGGGCCGATCAATGTGACGCGTTCTCGTGATTGATGTTCGGCAGCTGTGTCGCCAGCACCGAAGGGTGTGTCGCGCGCTCGTGAGCCCGGCTTAGTAACCGTTATACATCGGGTGACCCACACTAAAATCATGCAACGACGCGCTGTGGCCGTGTACGTCGCACTCTTCGTGCTGATCGCGGGTGGAGCGGGTATTCTCACCGTGACGGCCGATAGCCCGGAGATCGGGTTCGAGAATCCCGATTTTGAGGTTTCAGAGGGTGATACTGTCGAGGCCGACGGTGAATCATACACCGTCACCGGCATCTCGGAGAGCGACGGATCGGTGACTGGAACGCTCGAACAAGAGGAGACGGCCCAACTCTCAGAGACGTGGGCGAACGAGTCGACTGTTGAACTCGGTGACCGTGAGTGGCGCGTGGACATCGCTGGTGAGGAGCCGACTGAGTTCACGCTCGTCGAGGTGCTTGACCGGCAAGCGATCCTCGAAGGCGACGACGCTGCGGACAACGAGACGATCGAACGTGACGACGGCGAGTACGTCGCTGTCACCGAAAACGGCGAGACGACGCTCGTCCCGGCAGACGAATACTTCCCGGCGCCTGAAGAGCAGTCGTACGCGACGGGTGACGCCTTCGAATACGACAACCAGACGGTCACTGTCGACGATGTCACGTCGGATCAGGCCGTTCTCGTCTGGGAGGGAACCCAGACCAACACGATCGAGGCCGAAGAGGGAGCGACGGTCACGATCGGTGAGACTGACTTCATCGCACATTTCTCCGACGCATCGACGCTGCAACTGTCAAGCGACATCGAGGGCTATGAGGGGCAGGTCGCGCAGATAGAACAGTTAAATCAGTACAACAGCGGCCTGTTCCGCATCCTGATACTCAGCCTCTTCTCGTCTATCCTGCTCCTCGGTGTGGCGTTCATTCCGTCACGATACTGACAATTCTCTCGATTTTCACTATTATTATTCTCCGTGAGAGCCTCGCCTCTCCGCCGTCTACCGGTAACCGATAAGCTATCGCATCCGGAGTTCTTACGGGCGATATGACTTCAACGACCGAAAAGATTCGTCAGCTCGCCCCCCACTGGGGCGTAATGTTCGTTGCGATGTTCGTTTCACTGGCAATCGCCGAGCGGTTTCTGGGCGAGTTAGGATTCCTTCCGGCGATGGGTCTCGTCTTTGTTGTCGCGTTTGCGTACCCGCCTGTAGTCCGCGCACTCGGCGTCGCACCGCCGGTTTGGCAGCGGACGTAGGTCCCTTCCGATCGAGCGATCGCTCTCAGTTGGCTTCTTCGATCGTCTCAGTGAAGCGGTCTGAGACCGCCCGTCCGTACGCACCGACGCCGAGGCCGAGCGCGAACGCGATGGTTGCGGAGATGGCGACCCAAAGCGTGTTCGGGTGTTCGATTCCGGAGTGAAGCAGTAGTTCCATATCGGTCAGTTCCGGGCGGTCCGATTAAGCGATCCGTTTTGTGTTCGACCTGTGTCGGATCAGGAGCCACCACCATCGCTTCTCCGATAACACCGATGTTAGCCGATCACCCGGTGGTCACGTTCGTGTTTATTGGTGGTCGTCTCGTATGGGGTGACATGAGTAACGAATCTACGGCTCCGGTCACGCCGGAGCGTCCGGACGCACCGTTTCACACCACCGGTACCGACCACATCACCATCTGGGGAAGCAACGAGGCCGACACGATCGCCTTCTACCGGGATCTGCTCGGGATGCCGCTGGTCTTGCGGCAACCGAACCTCGACGACCCCTCGCAGACGCACCTCTTTTTCGACACAGGCGACGGCCGAATATTGACCTTCTTCGTAAGCGACGACCGGCCTTCGGCGCGCGGGCAGCGCGCGGGAACCGGTGCCGTCCACCACCTCTGCTTCAGCGTAGACCCCGACGAGTACGAGGAGATCATGGAGGCATTGGCAGAAGCCGGCAAGGGGTACAACGTCTTCGACCGGGGGATATTCCACTCGATCTACACGCGGGACAACAACGGACTCGTCATCGAGCTCTCCTCGGACAAGTACGAGATCCCCGACGATCGCAAGGGCGAGGTGCTCGCGACCGCCCAGCGGCTCCGCGAGGAGGACGGCGCTGACTTCGCGCAAGATCGACACATGGCGGCGGCCTTAGAGGAACTCGGTCTTCCAGTTCACAAATACGATCTGCCAGATGCCGACGCGGGAGTTGGCGTATGAGCCGAGGCTCTCCGCACGCTAGCGATGATCCGCACGACGGTGAACCCCTTGTCACCGACGGAACGCCAGTCGAGGACGCCGATGCCGCGGTCGTGTTAGTTCACGGTCGCGGTGCGACTGCCCGGAGCGTGCTCCAACTCGGCGCGCAGGTGGCCGGCGATCGCGATGTAGCGCTACTCGCCCCGCAGGCGGCCGCGAACACCTGGTACCCGAACTCCTTTCTCTCCCCCCTCGCGGACAACGAACCCGGCCGCAGTTCTGGATTGCGGGCGGTCGGTCGCGCGGTCGCGACCGCGACGGACGCGGGGATCGACACCGATCGCGTGCTCATCGGTGGCTTCTCACAGGGCGCATGTCTCGCGGCCGAGTTCGTTGCGCGAACCCCGGCTCGGTACGGCGGACTCGTAGTGCTCAGCGGCGGGCTGATCGGCGATTCGATCACCGTCGACGACTACGTAGAGACTGCAGCCGACGCCGGGTTCGATGACCCGACTGATGCCCTCGTGGGAACCCCGGCGTTCCTCGGTTGTAGCGACGTCGACCCGCACATCCCCGAGGAACGCGTCCACGAGACGGCCGAGGTGCTGGAGGCGCTCGGCGCCGACGTCGACGTTCGGATCTACGAGGGAATGGGCCACGGGATCAACGACGACGAGATCGAGGCGATATCGGAGATTCTCGTGAACGTCTGAGCCCGCGACTGACGCTCACGCCAACCAGTCGTCCGGCTTCGTGTCGTAGTCGATCTCGTCGGCCGCGATCCGGTCTTTGATCTCCGGGTCAAGGTCGTGTTCTGTCACCTCGCCGCCGTCGTACTGGTACCGGACGCCGACCTCCTTGCCATCCGGCTCGCGACCGCGACGCTTGGCGCGTCGGATCGCCTCCTCGGAGTACTCGACGCGGATCGTCGCGAGGTTCACCGGTCGGCCCCATAGCTCGAAGACGCGCTCGACGGTCGCTTTCGCGGACGCTTCGTCGAGTGCGACGCCGTTGTACCGGTGACCTAAGAGGAGTTCGCCCCGGTTCCGGAAGTTGCCGTCGAGGACGACGACCGTCGGCTTCCCGAAGTTCGTGAACCGCAAGAGGAGCTTCCGACGGATGTCGTCGGCGTCGACGCTGGCGACCCGGTACTCCTCGGCCGCTCGGCTGTACTCGTAGGTGAAGTAGTTCCGATCGCGGACGAACTCCGCTGTGAGGAACTCGTCGATGAACGTCACGTCGTTGTGGCTCGCGCGCACCTCGAGCATCCGGTCCCAGCCGGCCGTCCGGTCCACATCGGCAAGCGCATCCTCGACTGTCGCATATCGGTCAACCTCGAACATGTAGCGCGCTCGCTCGGCCAGCGTCTCTCGGGAAACGGTGCGGAGCGCGCCACGATGTTCGGGCCGCGAGAGGACGTAGTGCCGCTCTGCGAGCCCCTCGCGGGTGAGAAGCTTCCACGGGTAGCGCTCGATATCCGACGCGTCATCAGGGGTATCGTCGGGTGTATCCTCGGGACTGTCTCCGGCTGTCGCGGTCGGGCCCCGCGCCGAGAGTGCCCTGTCGACGGCCTCGGCGTCCACCCGTGGGTCGCCTGCTGCGGCGAGAGTGGCCAATTCGTCGAGCATCGCTGGCCCGGCCCCAGCGATCGCGGGATGCGGGTCAAGCGCCTCGGCGACCGCATCGAGGTCGATCCGTGAGTGGAAAGTCTCTGGCGTCACGCCCTCGACCCGGAGCAGCCTGTCGATCACGTCGTGGCGGGCGGCCTGCAGTTCGACGTGAGTCCACAGCTCGAACCCGAGCTTGTACGGGTTGAGCCCGGGCGAGCCGAGCACCTGCGACATGTGATCAGCGTACGTGAGGAACTCGTCTGGGCCGGCGAATCCCTCTCCGCCCATCATGATGGACTCCCAATACGTCGCCCATCCCTCGTTGAGCACCTTCGTCGACTTCTGGCCGGCGAAGTAGTACGCCTCCTCACGGAGCGCGTCGATGACTGTCGTCTCCCACGGCTCACGGTCGACCGCCTTCCCGCTGTCGGGGTCGTACCGTTTCCCGTGGTCACGTAGGAACGCGAGCACGTCCGGACGAGGGTCCTCCGGTTTGGCTCCCTCGCTCCTAGCGTCGAGCCACTCGTTGTCGAAAACGTCCCGGCGAACTTCTTCCGAGAGACCGAGCTCGTCGATCTGCGCTTCGATCGCGGCCAGTGGGTCGTCTCCGGCTTTGTCGTCGTCGATGTCGGCGGTGATCTCTGACCCGTTCGTCGACCGGGCTGTGTCGATCGGGCTGTGCTGGTCAATCGTGTCTTCCAGCGCCGAGACGGCGTCGATCAACCGCTCGACGGCGTCGCGGTCGACGTCCGGCCGAGCCATGATCGCGGCGATCCGGTCGGCGTTACGCGCGAGGCGCGCTGCGGCGTTCGGCCCACCCTCCCCGCGGTCGGCGTACAGCCCGAACCACCGGTTGTTCGCGAAGAAGTCGGCATGAGCCTCGACGTGGGTGATCACGGCCTTCTGATCGGCGGCCGTGTTCGACTCCTGGAGGAACGCGTGGCTCGGGTCGTCGTTGTTGACAATCTCGAACGCCTTCCCGAGCCCGTGTCGATCCTGTTTGCGCTGGCGTTCGTAGTTCATCCCCCACCGCCAATGGGGGTACCGCTGCTGGAACCCGCCGTAGGCGATCAGCTCGTTCATTTCGTCGTGATCGACGACCCAGTACCGGACGGGATACGGCGCTAAACCGAGCCGATCGGCGAGCTCACGAGCCTCGCGAGCCGGCTCGTCAAGTGTTCCAGCCTCCCGTTTCGCCTCAGCTCGGTCGTCTCTCACGACCCTTCACCCCCGCTCGGTCGACCGGCGGCCGCACCGGCGGCAGGCGAGTCGCTCGCGGCCGACTCGGTACTGAGGATTTTGTAGATGGCGTCGGTAACGTCCTCCGGCGTCGAGACGCGCGCGACAGCGACATCGTCGGCATCGCCGAACGCCGCTTCCACCTCGTCCGCATGCCGGGCGTTCGAGGCGGCGCCACCGGGCTGGGTCTCGACGTATGCGTGGAGATTCGCGTCGATCGACTTCATCAACGGAATCACCGACTGTGCGGTGTCGCTGCCGGCGTTCTCGGAGTCGCCAGCGGCGAAGACGTAGCGGTTCCATTCGCTGTAGGGGTACTCCTCCAGAATCTCCGCGACGAGTTCGTACGCGCTGGATATCCGGGTGCCTCCGCCCGACTGGACCCCGAAGAACTCCCCCCGGTCGACCTCCCACGCCTCCGCGTCGTGGACGACGTACCGGAACTCCGCGGCGTCGTACTTGCCTGTCAGGTACCAGTCCAGCGGCGTGAACACCCGTTCGACGAGTTCGCGTTTCGTCTCGCGCATCGAGCCGGACGCGTCGCGGACGTTGATGACGACGACGTTGCGCTCGCGCTTCTCGATCACCTCCGGGTGTCGGTACCGCTCGTCCTCTCGGCGGAACGGGACGGTGTCTATCCCTTCTCGCCGGATCCGGTGGCTCACCGGCTCGGGGTCGACCGCGTCGTCCAGCTCGTCGAAGCTCGCCCACCGGTCGAGCGCGTCGATCGGTTCGTCTCGTTCCGCGGCCACGGTCGCGGCCGCGTCGGCGATCCACGCCCGTGAGACCGGAAGAGAGTTCCCGCGCGCCCACGCGAACACGTCGTCGACGCCAGCACCCGCGACGAACAGCCCCTTGCGGACGTACGCCTCGTCGAAATCTGTCGCGAGATGTCGCTTCAGCCCACGTTTGAAGAACTCGTCGACGTTGAGGGTCCCCTTCGGACCGGCGCGGGCGGTGTCGGTGAACTCTCCTTCGACCTCCTCGACGACGCGTTTCCCCTTCGGTTCGAGGTCCAGCCCGAGCGCCTCGTCAAGTTCGCGGGCGAACTCCTCGGGGTCCATCTCGTAGTACTCGTGGTCGCCGCCCTCCTCACCGGGGTCGCCCTCTCCGTCGCCTGGCTTGGGATCGATCGGCTGACCGGGCTGCGGCTGGCCGCCGGCCGCCTGTCCGACTCCACCGGCGTCGAGCCGGTCGTACTCGAAGGCAGGAAGGTCGACGATCTTGATCGGGATCCGAACCCGATCCGGCCCGGAGCCGCCGAGGTTCCCGTGAGTGATGAACTCCGAGAGGTCCTCGCGCCGCTTCTCGCCCACCTCGCGGAAGCGCTCGCGGTCGTCGGTCAGTCCCACGAGGGATCACCCCCGGTCTCGTCTCGGCTCTCGCGGCGATTCCGGTCCTCTCGCTCGGGCTCGTCTCCGTCGTCGGTCGCCAGATCGGTCCACTCATCGCGAACGTCACGCATCACGGCGCGGCTCGTCAGTTCGGCCGACGCGCGGCTGTATCCGCGCTCGACCAGCCGGTCGATCGCTTCGGCTTTCACGCGCTCCGTTTCGGTGTCGGCCGACGGGGTGGCCCACTCGGCGGGGTTGAGGTCCGGGAATCGGCGTTTCACGTCCGCGAGTTCGTTCGCATCCAACACGGCTCGCAGCTCGGGGACCTCCCCGAGATCGACGTCGTCGACGCTGAACTCGTCGCCACGGTTCTGCCACGCGTACCGGGTAAGCGCCCGAATCACGTGCTCGTGGCGGAATGTCTCAACCACCGGCCCGGGATCGGTCCCGTGGTAGTCGTCCTCGTCGAACTGACCGAGCGTCTCCGTCTCGAACACCTTCATCGCCAGTGCGTCCGCCTTCGTGGAGCCGCGATTCGTTTCGACTGGCTCGTCGGCATCCCACGCGTACACGTGTTCGACGTACTCCGCGACAGTTGCCGGCGACACGGTCGCCTCCGCGAGGATCGCGTCGATGACGTCCTCACGCTGACGCTCACGAACGCGCTCCACCACGGGAGCGCGCCGGCGCTCGAACTCGGCGACCTCTGCCCGCGAGAACACCGGTGCGTCCGTCAGGCCGTCTGTCAGCGCGTCAAGTACGTCTGTCGGGGTGATCACCTGCTCGACCGGGAGTTCAGGATGGCTCCGGTCGGCGTCCGCGCCGAGCAGATCGGCGATCACGTCACGGGCGTACGTGACCGGGATCCCGTTTCGGCCGTCGCCGTTGCCAACGTCGATGTCGTCGATCTCGATCCGCTCTTCGGCCCCGTCGAGAGTCTCACGCCGGATCGCTCCTGTCTCGTACAGCTCCGCCTTCTCCACGAGGCCGATCCCCGCCGGGAGATCCTCCCTATCGAGCCGCGTGACGACTGCGTACAGCGCCGCGGCGCCGATCGCGTGCGGGGCGAGTTCGCGTTCAGTCACCGTCCCATCATCGCCTCGAACGTCGATGGTGAGGGCCGCGTCGGTCGGATCGAGAGTAGCGGTTCGGCGCCGCCGACCGTCCTCAACGGTGTTGTCTTCATCGCGGTTGTCACGATCGACCACTCCGTCGACCGTGGGGATCCCGCTCACGCCGCCGACCTCTCGACGGAGCAGCTCCGCCTCCAGCCGGCGGTTCGTGAGGTACCGGAACTCGTGACGGGTGAGGCGGCGTTTCAGCGCTTTCAGCGGATCCCGCCCCTCGCGGTCGGCATGGCGGTCGAGTTCGGCATCCAGATCGGGGTTCGAGATGACGATCAGCTGTGTGTCCAGATCCATGCCGATCCCTTTGTCGAGTTTCACGCGACGCTCGTCGGGGACGTTGAGCAGCCGGCGGAGGAGATCGGCGTGCTGGCTGGCGTCCTCGACGATCGTGGCAACCCCGTTCCCTTGCGAGAGCACGCCGTCGTAGCTGAACGCCTGCGGGTTCTTCCGACCGCGCGAGTCGAGCTCGCGGAGCATGCCGCCCATCCACGATCCGACGAGGCGCTCTTTCGGGCTTCCGTCGTCCTCGGCGTGGAGCACGCCGATCCCTTCGCCGACGTCGACGACGTAGCTCGTCACCCGGAGATGGGTCCGGTCGGTGATCGCTGAGAACAGGTCTCGGCGTCCCTCCTCGCGGTACGCCGACTCCAAGCGGTCGTACGCTTCCCGGCCGAACGGGTCGAGGTCAACGTCGACGCCGATCGGGTAGGCGTCGTCGTCGACGGCGTCCGCGATCGATTCGCGGACAGCCGCAGGGAACACGGACAGGGGGTGACTCTGGACCGGGCTGCGATACCAAGCGGATACATCGCCACCGTCGCCGTACGACAGCGATCGGCCGCTTCCGGCTCCGCCGAGTCCGGACCCGGCGCCGGTGATGTTCCACTCCACGGTGTACCGTCTCCCCGCCTCGGTCTTCGAGAACGCTCGGAGTCCGTTCACGAGACAGCGCTTAAACTCCGATTTCCCCGTCGCCGTCGGGCCGTCGATCCAGACTATTGTCTCATTGTTCCCGCGGCCCGCAGCGGCGGCCCGGAGGTCGTCGACGAACGCGTTCAACGCGGCGGTGTTCCCCAACACGGCGTGTTCTCCGTCGTTGAACGGGTCGTCGAAGAAGTGGTAGCGCGCGCTCCGCTTGCCGTGTTCGCGCACCTCACGGGTCCCCTGCGACTCGATCGCCGCGAGCACGTACCGCGCGCCGGAGGCGGCCGCGATCGGATTCTCTAGGACGTGATCGACGTACTCCTCGAGGCTCATCGGGGGATCGTACGCCCCGCGAAGCGTCTCGTCGGCGTCGCGAACGAACGCCTCGCCGTTCGATCGGTTGTGGTCGGTCATCTCAGTTCTCACCGTCTTCGATCTCCGAGCGGGCGACGGCGGCACCCGCGTACTCTAACACCTCCCCCGCGCCCTCCTCGGAGTAGCCGCGGTCGACGAGTGCGTCCACCCACGCGCTGTGCTCCTCGCCGTCTATGTCCGTCGCCGAGACCAGCGCGGAGAAGTTGATGTTGTGTTTTTTGTCCTCCCACAGCTTGCGTTCGAGGGCGCGCCGGAGCCGGTCGTTTTCCTGTGGATCGAATCCGCGTCCCTCGCGAGCCCGCCGGGAGACCCAGTTCGACACCTCTTGGCGGAAATCGTCCTTGCGGTCCGAGGGGACGTCGAGCTGTTCTTCGACCGCGCGCATGAACGTCTCGTCGGGCTCCGTCTCTCGGCCCGTCAGCTGGTCGTCGACGGTGGCGTCGTCGATGTACGCCATCACATGGTCCATGTACTTTTCGCCCTGGCGGCGGAGCTCGTCGACATCGTACGCGAGGGCGTGCCGAACGTCCTCGATAGCGCGCTCACGGTACTCCTCGCGAACGACCTCTAGGAGCCGCTCGTAGCGGTCGAGGTCGTCTTCGGCGATGGACCCGTGCCCGCCGAGGTTCGCCTCGAAGTGGTCGAACACGGACAGCGGAGAGAGGTAGCCGCGGTCGCGGTGGGTGGCGTCCATGATCGCCTCGGCGATTTCGTCGCCGATGAACCGCGCGGAGACGCCGTCCATCCCTTCGCCGATGTCGGCGCGCTCGGCGGCGTCCTCCCGGAGCTTCCGCCGATCGATCTCTTCGTCTTCCAGCTCTCCGTTGTACACCTTCGCTTTGTCCAGCAGGCTCACCGTCTCGTCCGTCGGCTCCTCCAGCCGGGTGAGCACGCCAAAGAGGCCGGCCATCTCCAGTGCGTGCGGCTCGACGTGGACGTTCGGCACGTCCGCGTTGTCGAGCATCTTTCGGTAGATCGCCGCCTCGCTCTCGTACTCCAACACGTAGGGATAGTCGATTCGCTTGGTGCGGTCGTTGAACGCCTCCATCTTCTCGTCGCCGGTCTTCTCGCGGTACTCCGGCATGTTCGTCCGGCCGACGATCACCTGATCGATGTCGATCCGGGGATTGTTCTTCGGCTTGATCGTCGACTCCTGAGAGGCGTGCAGGAAGTCGTAGAGGAACTCCCGCTGGAGTTTTAACAACTCCTCACCGGAGAACAGTCCGCGATTGGCGTTACAGAACGCGCCGGCGTAATCGAACGCACGCGGGTCGGACTCGCCGTACACCGCGAGCTTCGCGTAGTTGACGTCGCCCGTGAGTTCCGTCTCGTCCTGATTTTTCTTGTCTTTCGGCTCGAACGTCTCGATACACTCTCGTCGATTCTCGTCGGCGATGAGCCGGACGATCTCGACGTGATCGTCGAGTACGCGCTCTAGATCGTCGTCGTAGTGCGCGAGGAGCTCATTCAGGTAGAACTCCGAGGCCGGGTCCAGGTGCTGATCGTTCCGCAGGGTGTACGGGGCGTCGAGCCGCTCGTTGAGGTCCTCGATCACGGCCTCGCGCTGCGGTCGCGGGAGGAGCACGAGCGGGTCCTGATTCATCGGCGAGCGGACGACGTCGTCGTCGGGGTCTTGATCGTCTATCACCGAGGTGAGGTCGACCCAGCGGAAGGTGTACATTCGTCCGGCATCCTCGCGTGTGTACGCCTCGAAGTATCGGCGGGTGAGCCAGTCGAAGTGGGACTTCCCCGACCCGACGGGACCTAAGAGGAGCTTGATACGCTTCTCAGGGCCGAGCCTGCGGGCACCGGACTTCACCTTGTTGACGAACTCGTGGATCGACTCGTGGACCTCGCGGCCGTAGAACACGTTCTCGCCGTCGTGGAGCGGGTCGTCGGCGGCGAGCGCGTACTCGACGACGCCGCGTTCCTCGTCGTACCGCGTCCCGTAATAGTTGAACATATCGGCGATCCGCTGGTGAGCATTTCGCGCGACGCGGGGGTCCTCGTACAGCTCGTCGAGGTACCAGTCGAACGAGTGCGACTCCCGGAGGTCATCCGGGACGGTCGTTCGGTACTCCTCGCTGAGCCGTTCGAGCGTGTGTCGGTCTGACATTGTATCGGTCTCTGTGTCGCTCGGACGGGTGCGATCGGACTCACGGGGCCGCGTCGCGTCGGTGTCCCGACGCGCGGCCGCACGGCTCGGCGTGCCTGAAACGACGGCTCATCGAGCCGTGATCGCCGCGTCCGTCGAGGGCGACCCGTCGCGGGTCGCCGTTCGCCCGTAACCGAGGCTATATGTATGGGAGGGATTCACACTGATAAGAGTGTCGCTGGTTGCCATGCCTCACGATGCGCCGCTCCGCTGCGGCATCGGCTGTTTTTGGGCCTATGTACTGCCGAAACCGGAACCCGCCCCTAGAGCGTAGCCTTTTGCGATCGGCACCCCGAATGGTGGACGTGACGTTCAGCATCTGCGTTCGTGAACGGTACACCGACGACGACGGCAACGATCAGATTCGATTTGGCGTCGCGGTGACGACCCGACTTCCAGGCGTCGGGACGTTGTGTCCGTTTGCTTCGTCAGACGGCGCCGTAGCTACCCAGTCGCTGGTCAATATCGATCTCGGTCGACAGGGGATCGAGTACCTCTCCGACGGAATTGCGGTCGACGACGCGCTGGAAGCCCTCCTGAACGCCGACGACGGGAAGCCCCAGCGCCAGCTCCACGGTGTCGATGCCGACGGGACATTCGCGTTCTCCGGCGAGGAGTGTAACGACTGGTACGGCCACGCCGTCGGCGAGAACTACACCGTCGCCGGCAACCTCCTGACCGGTGAGTCGGTGATCGACGACACCGCGGCCGCCTACGAATCGGACGCTCACGGTGAGACGCCGCTCGCGGAACGACTGATCGACGCGCTCGCCGCGGGACACGAAGCGGGTGGAGACAAACGCGAGGACCTCACGGTTCAGTCGGCGGCGCTGCTGGTACGCACCACCGCCGGCGACGAGACGGACGCGCCCTACTACAACGACCTCCGCGTCGACGCGACGGAGACGCTTATCGCCGATCTCCGTGAGACGTACGAGACGGCCAAACGAGGCTACGAGACGGTCCTGGAAAAGTACGCGGACGAGTCCGACGCGGAGTAACGATCGGGCTACGGGACCACTCGAGCGAGAATCGGCAGGTGGTCGGAGGGGTATCGCCCCCGATCGTCGCGGTCGGCGAGGGTCGCGAACGCGTCGACGTCGACGCCCGGAGAGATCAGCGCGTGGTCGATCCGCCGGCCGTCGATCAGCCGCGCGAAATCGGTGAGGCTGGTCTCCGGCCCGTGTCGGAGGTCGGCGACGGCGGCCGCGTCGCGGAGCGCGACCGTTTCGGAACGGCCGTCGTCGACCTCGCCGTCCGGATCGTCACCGAGGAGGATTCGGTGCGGCACCGATCCCGGCGTGCAGTTGAGATCGCCGACGAAGACGACGGACAGCGGCTCGTCGGCCGTCGCCGACTCGCTCGCGGCGAGCGCGGAGAGCCGTTCGCGGAGGAGCCGGGCTGATTCGCGTCGCGCGTGGGCGCTCACGTGATCGAAATGCGTGTTCACCACGAGGAGTTCCGCGTCGCCCTCGCGCTCCCGAACCCGGGCCCACGTCGCGATCCGCGGGTGGGCCGCGTCCCAGTCGGTCGACGGTTCAGTCGGTGTCTCTGAGAGCCAGAACGTGTCGGCGGCGGCGATCTCGAGGCGATCGTCGCGGACCGCGATCGGACATCCCTCGCCGCCTCCGCCCGCGTTGCGCCCCCGCCCGACGAATTCGTAGCCCGGGAGCCGCTCGCGGAGGTCACGTCGCTGCTCGGGGAGCGGCTCTTGAAACGCGGCGACGTCGGGCCGATGAAACCGGACGAGTCGGCCGACGGCGTCCCGGCGGTCGTGCCACGCGTCGTGGTGGTCGCCGCGGTTGGCGTAACGGACGTTGTAGCTCAGCACCCGAATCCCGGTCATTACCACGGGAGTCACGGGCGAGCCGATTAAAAGGCGCGGAGCGATCGCAGCGACACCTATCGATGATTATCGATGGTTGTCGTCGCGCGCTCGAGCCCGATCAGGCCGAAAACTCGTACAGCTCGTCGCCGACGTGATGGATCGACTCGACGACCTTTCCGCTGTCGCCGGCCATCTCGTCGCCGTCGACCAGCGCGCGACCGACCGCGAGCACCTTCTCGTGTGTCTCCTCTGCGATCACGACGAGCTCGCCCGCTCGGATCGCCGAGTCGGCCTCGACGATGCCGGGCCGCATCACGTCGGCCCCGTCGGAGACGAACGAGATGGCGCCAGCGTCGACGGTGACGATACCCGTCTCGGGCTCGTAGTCGTTCGCGCCCCGCACGGTGAGGAACGGCTCGTCGTCGTCGACGTAAAACACCGCGGGCTCGCCGTCGACCAGGACGAGTTCGTAGTTCGCGTCGACGAACTCGACGAGTTCGAAGGCGTCGCCGTCGATGTCTACGCCGAGGTGGTCGCCGACCGCCTCGCGGATCGCGTCGATGTCGTCGCTCCGGAGATGATGTCGGGATTTCACTTGCATGGGGGTTTAATCGACCGCTCGGCCGATAAATGGACCGTTCCGTCCGACGCTCGCACGGATCACACACGCCTGATCTCGGATCGGGCGCGGCGATCGGGCTCTCACGGCGTTGGACCGATCAAAACGGCCTTAAACCACCTCTTCATATCCGTTCGTATGCTCAACCCACTGGCGATCGTGCTCGCGGCGATCGTGAACCCGCCCGCGATCGCTATTGCGGCGATCGCGACGCTGACCATCGTTCTCGTCAGTTCGCTGAAGGGGACCGGGTGGGAGCCGACCACCGACATCTCGGACGAGGTGCTCGAACACCGCGCGGCTGCCGTCCCCGAGACCGACTTCCCGGAGCCCGGCAACCGAGCCATCGGCGGCGGTGGCGGTGGCGGCGCGATCCCCGCCGGCGGCGACGGTGAGGAGGGCGAACTGGAGGACGGCAGCGCGGCCAGCGCCGGCCCCGCCGACATCCCCGAAGACGAGGTCGAGTACTTCGACGTCGAGTTCGTCAAACAGGGCGAGACGGTCGAACTCGCCAACAACAAGACGGTCCTCGAACAGGGCGAAGACGAGGGGTGGGACCTCCCGTACGCCTGCCGCCAGGGCCAGTGTGTCTCCTGTGCCGGTCACATCACCGACGGCCCGTCTGAAGACTTCGTCGAACACGACAACCAGCAGATGCTCGAAGAAGCGGAGTTGGAGGACGGCTACACGCTGACCTGCGTCGCGTATCCCCGCGATTCCTTCAGCATCGAGACCGGCGAAGCGCCGTAGTCGCTCGCTCCGGTCCTCTGTGAGGAGTCGTGCGCACGACTCGCTCGTGCCACCTTTCATCGTGCCACTCGCTCACGACACCTTTTTTCGCGTCTCGATCGAACGTATCGTATGTCGCTTCTCACCGTTCTCGGCGCGGGAGCCGCCGTCGTCGCCACCCTGCTCGTTGCCGGCCTCATCTACCGCGACGCCGCGCGCGTCGGCGTCGATCTCGGATCGCCGACGCTGTGGGCCGGCTTCGTCGTGATCACTGCCGGTGCCGCGCTGATAACCTCGCTACTCGTCCCGGACGCGCCGCTCCCGGGCGTCCTCGTGTTGGCTGCACTCGGTCCCCTCTTGTACCTGCTCGAGCGCGACGATTCGATGCACGGCGACGATCCCGCGGATCCGATGCGGCTTCCGAGTGAGACGTCTGCGGCCGACGATCCGGACGATCCGGGCGACTCGGCTGAGCGCGACGCGACCGACCAAACCGAGCCGATCGATCGAGACGGGTGACCCCCGTTCTCGTGCCGGACGCCGTCAGTCTGCAATCCGCCTGCCGTCTGCACTCGCTTGTGCGTCGCCTCACACCACCGCTTCAGCCGGATCGACGATGACACAGTTCGTTTCGCCGCCTCGCCGTGCTCGCAAACCGCAAGCTTCCATATGTTCGGGTGCGAAGCGTAGCCAATGAGCGACGAGAGCCTCGCAGAGCGAGTCGAACAGTGGATGGTCGGACAGATGCCGATCATCCAGATGCATGGCGGCACGAGCGTCGTGCGCGAGGCGGACCCCGAGAGCGGCGAGGTCGTCGTCGAACTCGGCGGCACCTGTTCGGGCTGTGGCATCTCGAACATCACTGCCGACAATATCCGTCGCGACCTGATCATGGACTTCGACGAGGTCACGAACGTCACTGTCCGAAGCGCCTCCTCGGGCGATCAGGGCGCCTCTACCGTGGAAGGCGGTCGCGGCGGCGAGCTCAAACACGAGACCGAAGCCGCGAACCACTTCTAAGTCTGCGAACTACTTCCGGCGTACCACTCTCTCAGAGTGCGTTTTCGAGCGCGGACGCGACGCTTCGAGCTTTGTCTGCGAGCGCTTCCGGGGTGTTTCCGGCCGTCACTGACTCGCTGAGTTCGTCGTCGTCGAGCCGTTCGACGGTGCCGTCTGGGTGTTTCATCACGTCGACGTGAAGGTCGACGTACCGCGCGGCGTCGGGGAACACCTCCACCGGTGTACAGACGTTGACATAGGTCCCGCGCACCGTCCCGTCGCGTCCGCGGTACGTCGTCGGGTACCACCACCGCCCCTCTTTGAAGCTCGTCACGGCGATGTCGCCGGCCTCGCGCGGCACGTCGAGCCCGTCGTAGGTGCCGCCGCCGGTCATCTTCCGCTCGACGGCGACCGAGCCGTCGGAGTCGACGGCGGTCACCGTCCCCTCGCCGAGAGTGATGAGTCGGCCGTCGGGCTTGCCGTGTTCGATCCGGAGCGCGTCGCCCTCGGTGGGGCCGAACGCGTCGGTCACGACGCCGAAGGGGAACGCGGCGTCGGGAGACGGGTCACACAGCGCCTCGGCGAGGTCGACGCCGGCGGACGCGTCGGCCGCTCCCGCCTTCACGCGGTGGTGCCCGGGCATCGTCGCGGTGACCTCTCGCCGCCGGTCGTCGAGCGCGAACCGGCTCTCGCGTCCGAACCAGACCCATTCGCCCGCGTTCGGGCTCGCGAGCGGCTCGTCGCGGAGGCGGGTCCGATCGCCGAGGATGCCGATGGTTCCGACGCCGTCGTCGCCGCTCCCGTTGCTCCCGTTACCCCCGTCGTCCACATCCTCCGCGGCGACCGCCTGGAGTCCCTCCGCGGCCTCGACCGCCACCCGAAGGCCGGCTTCGAGCGCGTCGGTTCCGGCGTCGATCGCGGGCGGCTTCCACACCGCACGCCACCCCTCGGGCGGTTCCAGACCGAGCAACTCGACCATCCCTGCGAGCTCTCGGGCGGCCTCGTCGTCTCGGACGTCGACGCGGGTGCCCGAACCCGGTTCGATCGTGACGAGTCCGCCGCCGGCGCGCACCTCGCCGGATAGCTCCGGACGCTGGTCCGTCCAGGGCGCTGCGGACTCGCGAACCTGCACTCGGACCGCGTCCCCCGTCTCGACCCGGCCGTCGACGCTGCTGTAAGGGAGGTACCCCTCGGCGGTCCCGGTGCTTCCGGTGCTATCGGTGGAGTCCCCGATCTGGAGGTCGACGATTGCGCCGCCACCGAGAGTCTCCGACACCTTGCCGTCGAGGACGGCTCCTGGTGGGGTTGGGTCGGCCCATGCTATCGTGTCGATCCCCACGTCAGTCAACCGCTCGCGGAGTTCGCTGACCGCATCCGAGTCGCCGCTCACGCCGACTCCCTGTCTGTCCGCCGTCGTCGCCACCTCGACGTCGGGGGGTGCGTTCTCGAACGCGATGTCGAACCGCCGCCGGATCGGCGGGGACGCGTCGACGACCTCGTAGTCGGCCGCCGATAGCAGTCGCGTGAGCGCGGTCGCGTAGATGCCGCGCACGCGGACGTTCGCGGTCATAGCTCTTCGGGGTCGCGCGCGAACCGAACGCGGTCGTGGATCGTCGGCCCCAGCGAGAGTTCGACGAGAATCGGCGTCTCCTCCGCCGATCGCAGTACCCGACCGCCCTCGATCGGAACTCCCCAGCCGTCGAGCGAGAGGTAGCCGCGGAGGTCGCTTCCGTGGGTGTACACGTCGATGTCGGCGCTCGCATGCTCCTGTGTCGTGTCCGTACTGTGGGCCAGTTCCATATCCGAGTAGTACGGGCCGTCGGCGGCGAAGAACTCGCGCAGTCGGTCGGCGTCCTCCGCAACCAGCTCGGCCACGCGGTCGGAAGCCGTGGCGATCGCCGCTGCGTCGAGCCCCGCCTCACGGAGGGCCTGTTGGGTCCGTCCGTCAAAGTGCATACCGCTCCTTCGATGTCCGCGGTTTCAATCCTATCGGCTCGCGGCGATCACGAGATGGTGGTCGTTCCCCCGTCGCTGTTGTCTTCGGCGTCAATTCGGCTACGGCTTAAGTTGTCGCGGTCCGAATGCGATCGCATGCCATCCCGGTCGGACCCGGTCGAGTCGCGAGCCGACGACGATCGAGACCTCTACGACATCGCCACGTGGGAGGAGCGAACCTCCCTCGACGGGCTCTCCGTCGCGTTGTACTGGCTCATCACTCGATCGGCGAAGGCGCTGATCGTGCTCGTTGCGCTCGCCGGGTTACTCCTCATCCTCGGATCGTTTGGACTCGGGCTCATCTTCGACAGCACGGTCGCGATGCTCGTCGGGTTGTCCGCCGTCCCGGCACTCGGTCTCGCCGCGTACGTCTACGTTTCCGACGTCACGACGGGCGAACCGCTCTCCCTGCTCGTGGCGACATTTCTCCTCTCGATCCTGACGGCGACGTTCGCCGCGGTCCTCAACAGCCTCGCACAGCCGTACTTCGAACCGTTCGGCTTCGTCGGCCTCGTCATCTTCTTTTTCGTCGTCGTTGGCCCCGTTGAGGAGACGGTGAAGCTGCTCGCGGTTCGACTGTACGCGTACACCGATGACCGGTTCGACGCCGTCATTGACGGCGCCGTCTACGGCGCCATCGCCGGGCTGGGGTTCGTCGTCATCGAGAACCTTGTGTACATCGCCCAGACGGTCGAACTGGCGGAGCTGACATTTGGGTTCGACGCACTGGGCGCCGGTGACGGCATCGCCGCTATCCGGGCGCTGGCCGGCCCCGGTCACGTCATCTACTCGGCGTTCGCCGGGTACTACCTCGGACTCGCTAAGTTCAACCCAGCCAATCGTGGGCCGATCGTCGTGAAGGGGCTCATCGTCGCCGCCGTGATCCACGCGCTGTACAACACGCTCGTCGGCCCGATCACGACTGCTATCTCGGCGCTCATCGGTCTGCCTCGAATTTTCGCGCTGTTCCTATTCGTCGTCGCGTTTCAGGGCGCGTTCGGGTATATCCTCTTGCGGAAGATCTGGCGATATCGAGACGCGTACCTCGACACCCGGGACGCAGTCGATTCGACGGTGACGCCGGAACTCACCGAATTTGAGGACTGACGCCGCCGATTCACTTCGTCGCCGAGTCGAGCCGCGATCGGTCACCCGTTCCTCCCGTGAGCGCGCTCGCAAGCGCTCCTTTGACGACGACTTCGTCGCCGAGGTCCGTGAGCCGGACCTCTGGGACGTTAATAAACACCATCTCCGCGAGCTTCTCGCGGACCGGATCGAGCACCCGTTCGGGGTTGTTGAGTGCCACGGCGCCGCCGACGCTCACCACGAGCGGAGCATACGCGTGGATGACGTTGGCGATCCCCATCGAGTTCCAGTGGGCGATCTGCGCGATGACGTGGTCTGCGAAGGTGTCCTCGCCGGCCGCCTCGAACACGTCGACCGCGGAAAAGTCCGGATCCTCGATCGGAAGGACCGTCTCGATCGGGTCTTCCTCGTGAAGCTCTCGGGCGTATTTGGGGATGTTGTTGCCCGAGCAGTATCCTTCCCAGTGGCCGTCGAGCCCACAGCCACAGGTCATGAAGCCGTGCGGATCAACGGTCATATGACCGACTTCCCCGGCGTTTCCGTCCCATCCCGAGAGGACGTTGCCGTCGACGGCGACGCCGGCACCGATCCCCGAGGAGATCGTGAGGTACACCATGTCGTCTGGATTGCTCTCGGCGTGGAACCGCTCGCCGATCACGCCCGCGACGGTGTCGTTGTGGAGGTGGACCTCGTCGGTATCGAGTAGTTGTGAGATGGGGCCGACGAGCGGGATCCGCTCGACGGTGTCCGGGAGGTTCGCGGGCCCCTGCACGACGCCGGCCGCAAGGTCGAGCGGCCCGATCGACCCGATTCCGGCGGCGACGACCGTAGACGGGTCGACGTTCGCCTCGGCGCACGCGCCGCGAACGACGCTCAGTACGGCCTCGGTCACGGCGATCCCGTTCGGTCCGCGAGGGGTCCCCTGTGAGTCAGCGCCCAGGACGGTCGCGGTCTCGTCGCCGACGACCGCCCGGACGTTCGTCGCCCCGAGGTCGACGCCCACGTAGTACATCGGCTAAATGGGCGAACCGGCGTTACTTAAGCGGGACGCTTTCGGCGATACCGCGTCGGAACCAGCGACCTCAGGCCGCCACTTCTCGCACGAACGTCACCGGACACGGCGCCGAGAGGATGACATCTTGTGCGACGCTCCCAAAGACGGCCTTCCCGGTCGGTGACCGCTGTCGCCCGCCGACGACCACGCGGTCGGCCTTGACCGCTTCCGCCGCTGTCACGACCTCGCCGGCGTGATCGCCGACCGCACCACGCACGCTGTAGCTGACGCCCGCGGCGTCCAGTGCCTTCGCAAGCTCTCGGATAGTCGTGTGCCGCTTTGCGACCGCATCTGGCGTCGACCCCTCGCTCGCCTCGTTGACGCGGAGGCGCGATCTGACACCGTCGAACTCCTCGTCCGTGAACACGTGCGTCAACACGACCTCTGCGCCCGTGGGCTCCGCAACCGCAATCGCCTCCTTCGCGAGCTGTTCGGTTTGTTTCTCGTCTTCGGTCCCGACCGCAAGTAGTACTGTCTTAATGCTCATACCTCCTGTTCGTCGCCCGGACTCTTAAAACTGCCGAACTATTAACTCAACTCTGAATAAATTTTCATGCGATCGATCCTGACGTTCTCCGAGGTGTCGCTGACGCTCAACGTCGATGGGGCGAACGATGGGTAATGCACCGATATGATAAACCGATCCGTGTCCGAAGCGCCGTTCTCGGGCCGCTACGTGCGATTCGAACCGATAACATGCGACCGGCCCGGTCACCTTTAGCATCCTCGACCGGTGCCGATCTGGTCTGGGCCGTAAAAACGGGTCCGCTCAGTAGTCGGGGGCGTCGTCTTCGACTTCGCGTTTCAGCGATTCACGGCGTGATTTTGCGTCGCGGCCGGTCGCTTCCAGTAAGAATTTGTTTTTCGCGTCAACCGCGTCGGCGGCGGCGTCGGCGTTCCCCTCGGCGATGACGTCCTCGGCCGGGCGCTCTTCAAAATGTACGGCGAGTTTGTCCTTCTTGCTGCCGTACGTGGTGGCGCCAGCGACGATCCGATCGAACACCGGATTGTCGGGCTCGCCGACCACGTACAGTTCGTGGCCCTTCCACTCCTCTGTGCCCGTGATATCACCGAAGTACTTCTCGATGGATCCTTTCAGGTCGGGCATGCGGTCGTCCAGATGCTCACCGCGTCGCATCTTGTACTCCTTCATGTCGCCACCGTTCGACAGGGGTGCGTAAACCAGTTTCGTCACGGCGTCTCCGCGGCGCTCGCGTCGCTTCGGCAAGACACCCGCTGGCGTTCAGATCGGTCGTTCCGTGACATAGCCGCGCTTGCACTCCGGACAGATGTCGCCCGCGCGCATGGAGCTACCGTCGGCAGCGCGAGTCATCTCGCACTCCGGACAGTAGTACTCCGTCGTCACGTCCGACGTCGACGGCCCCAAATCCGGGCTCTCGCCACGTGTGATCCCGATTCCCTCGCTGGCAGCCACCTCGCCCGCGTCACCGGTCGCCCCGTTGTCGCCTGCCCCGCCGACTCCGGCGCTACCGGCCGAACCGTGGTTCGGTGCCTCCACGTACTCGGCGTCGTCGTCCGGTTCCGCAGGATCTGCGGCCTCCGGCGTGAGTCCCCCGCCGAACTCGACGCCACCGTTCCCGTCGCCGTCGCCGATCTCGGCACTGAACCCTTCGTCGGTGCCCTCCTGTTCCGGCCACGGCGTCGGCTCTGCCCCCGGTGTCTCGTCCTCGTCGACTGCGGGCCACGCACCTCGCTCTCGGTCGTCGCCCGCGTCCGTCGTCTCGTCGAGGATAACGCCGTCGTCGGTCTCGGCGTGTTCCTCGTCGGCAACCGGGGGATCGGGATCCGCCGCGTCGGCCTCCGGATACTCCGTGTACGCCTCCCCGCCACCCAGTCCGCCGGCGTCGCCCTCGGCGTCCGCCGGTCCTGCTTCGAGCAGCTCCGCCCCTTCGTCTTCGGGCGTCGCGGTTGAATCGGTGCTATCGTCGCCCTCCGCGCTCTCTTCGTCGCCTTCGTCAGCAGCGGTGTCCTCCGCGCTGTCCTCGTCGGTCTCGAGCGCGTCGCCGATGATGACCGCGTCATCGCCGTCAGTCTCGGTCGCCGTCGCGGCCCCCACCGTGTCATCGTCGACTCGTCCGTCCGGCGCCGCCGTATCGGCGGTCGCGCCCTCGGGGTCCGCGGTGTCAACCGTTGCGCTTGAACCGGCCGCGTCTGCTGTGGCTCCGTCGGTGGCGCCGCCCGACCCCTCCGAACCGGCGCCCGCGGCGGTTGCCTCGTCAGTCAACTGCTCCATCGTCGTCACCTCGGTGTTCTCGCTGACTATCTGCGTCTCGCCGCACCGAGCGCAGGTCTTCACCTCGCTGACGGTCGTGACGACCTCGTTCCCGTCTTCCTCGCGCTCGCGCTGTAGTTCGGGTTCGCCGAAGTCGTGCCCGAGCAGACACCTGAGTCCCATTATGCTTCTCCTGCGGCGCCGAGGGTAAAAAACGCCCTGTCCAGCGTCCGACGCCCGGCACACGGAGCGGAACGCCCGCCCCTGCATCAATCCGGGAGTAACCTCTCGGTTCCGGCCTGTGGCCTCGCGGCTCCGATGGTGGTCCCATGCCGACCCGTCGGCGACACAGTCTCTTTGTTGCTCGGTCACGTATCACTCGATCGTCTATGCCAACCATATCCTACCAAGGCGAGGAGATCGAGTGTGAGAAGGGCGCTGTGCTCCGTGACGTACTGAACGAGGCCGGGTTGTCAGTGTACAACGGGCGGTCCGCACAGTTCAACTGTCGGGGTATGGGCTCGTGCGGGACCTGCGCCGTCAAAGTCGACGGTGCGGTCAGCGACCCCGAGTCGAAAGAGAAAGCCCGCCTCTGGTTCCCACCGCACCACCCGAGCCACGACGTTCGTCTCGCGTGTCAGACCCGCGTCGAAGGCGACGTCGAGGTGACGAAGGGTCGCGGGCTCTTCGGCCAACACGTCTGAGGGGCCGATCGTGCCGCGTTTCGGGGAGCACCGCGTGGCCGCCGCTGGTCGCCGGTCGCCGTCTGGTGTGACGGCGGCGGCGCTCTGTGTTTCGATAACGACCCGCAGCGGACGTGAATCCGGGTGCGGGCAAAAGTCTCGTTGTCTCGTGTCAGAGCCGTGTTCGGCGTCAGCCGGACCGACCCACCTATCGGATCGGCTTACTGCCGAACGACGTTGGACGCGCGCGGGCCCTTGGGCGAGGACTCGATGTCGAACTCGAGCTCCTGGCCCTCTTCGAGGTCCGGCCCTTCGACGTCTTCCATGTGGAAGAACACGTCGTCGTCAGCGTCGTCAGTCTCAATAAATCCGTAGCCGCCAGTGTCGTTGAAGAAATCAACCTTTCCGGTCGCCATTGCATCTGAACACATGGCCCGCCTCGGGATAAGGATTGCGAGTGTACAGTTACCACGTCTGTAGGCGGACGTTTGTTCCGCATTTCTGAATGTATCGGGACAATCTGTGACCATACGGCAGGTTCTTCGGGAACGGATCGACCGATCCGTCGGTTCAACGCGAAACTCCCGTCGAACGCGCCGGTCGGTCCCCGTCGAGTCGTCCCCACCGACCCTTATTGTCCAGCGCCGCGAATCGGCCGTCGTGTTCCGAACCCTCCGTGAGAACGGTCCAGCCCTGCTCGTCCCGGCCGCGTGGCTCGTCGCCGGCGGGGCGGTCCTCGATGTCGTCTCGACGCGCGCGCTGTTCGTCGCACACGTGGTAATGAGTCTGCTCCTCGTCGCGTTCGTCGCCGCCTCGTGGCGCGACATGACCGCCGGTGTGCTCCGCGCGTGGAAGTTCGTCATCCTCGCGGGGACGCCCGTCACGCTCGCGGGCGTGGTTGGGTTTGCTGCGCCCGGCGGCCTCGCGGGAATCTCCGCAGACGCCTTCCTCGCCGTCGCGCTGTACGGGTGGGCCCTTCTGCCGGCGCCCGCGTTCGTTTATACTGGCGTCAGCGACACGACCGCGCCGCGCGCGTACCACTTCGCCGCCGCCTGCTCGGTCGTCGGCGCTGTCGTCGCCGCGCTCGGCGGGACCCCCAGCGAGGTCGCTGCGGGCCTGTTCGTCGTCGGTGTCGGCCAGACCGTGGGGATCCTCGCGGCGACCGCGTTGTACTGACGCTCTTCGCTCGCTCCCGGCTTTGAGTCGTGGACCGCGTGCGTAAAGCGAACACCGTCGCCTCCAACAAGTATACATGGCAGGTGCTCGTGGCTCGATTCAACCGGCCGCAACGGCCAACCAGATCGCATGCAGCACGGAGACACCCCCACCTCGATCGCCCGTCTCGCCACCATCTCTGCTCAGCTTTGGTCCCGCACAGCGCTCGTTCGCGACCGAGTCAGGGCACGATTTGAAGTGGACACCCGATCGCTCGCCGCCGTTCGGATCGCGCTCGCGATCACCCTCCTTTTCGATCTCGTCCACCGCGCGCGCCACATCGAACTGTTCTACACCGACGCCGGCGCGTATCCGCTCAGAGCGTTCGAACTCACCTACACGCAGTACAACGGGCTGTCGATCCACGCGCTATCGGGCGACTTGTGGTTCCAACAGGCGCTGTTCGCCTGTGCGGGCCTGTTCGCGATCGCTTTCCTCGTCGGGTACCGGACTCGGCTGGTCGGTGCGGTCTCGTTCCTGCTGATGGTCTCGCTGCACGCGCGCAACCCCGCCGTGCTCAACGGGGGCGACCGCCTGTTCCTCGTCCTGTTTTTCGTCGCGCTCGTGGCACCGCTCGGCGAGCGGTGGTCGATCGACGCTCGTCGTCGCGGCACGGCGCGGGCGACGGTCGCCAGTTTCGGAACGGTCGCGTTGCTCATCCAACCACTCGTCGTGTTCTCCGCCAACGCAATCAAAAAACACGCCGGCGACACGTGGTACGCCGGCGAGGCGCTCCAGATCGCGATGGCCAACGACACGATGACGATCTTTCTCGGGAACGTGATTGCGGACTACCCGACGCTGCTCACCGCGCTCAACTACGGCTGGGTGACGCTGCTGTCCGGCTCGATCCTGTTTCTCCTCGTTCCCGTCGGTCGGGTCCGCATGCTCGCCGCCTTCGCGTACATCGGCGCGTTCCTCGGCATGGCGACCGCGATGACCGTCGGACTGTTCCCGCTCGTGCTTACCGCTTCGATCATCCCGTACCTCCCCGCGGTCTTCTGGGACACGATCGCGCGACACGTCCCAGCTCAGTGGACCGATCGGCTCCCCTCGGCGACGGATCTCGGACCGTTCGACCGGCCGCCCGTCGAACACCGGATCTTTGCGGCCCTGCGCGCTCGCGGTCACGGCGACGCCGTCTCGTACACGCTCGCGTACGGACGGTCGCTTCTCACGGTGTTCGGCTTCATGGTGGTCGTCTGGATCCTGGTGTTCGGCGCCGCCGACGTCGCCGAGGCGGACGTCCCCGACCAGATCGATCACGACCACCTCGACCAGCAGAGCTGGGGACTGTACGCCCCGAACCCCTCGTCGTCGTACAGCTGGTACATCCCGGAGGCGACGCTCGCGAACGGATCGAGCATCGACGCGCGCGACGGCGGCGCCGTCACCTTCGACCGACCGCCGGACGCCTCCGACGAGTACGACACCTTCCGCCATCGGAAGTTCCTGCAGGCCGTTCGCGACGCCGAACAGGGGAGCATCGCGCAGGGGTACGCCGACTGGATGTGCCGGCAGGCCGCTGACCACACCGACGCGACCGTCGAGCGGATCACCGTCCACCGAATGATCCAGGACAGCCCCGTCGACGGCGAGTTCGACTCGGAGCCCAGTCGGCGGACGGTCATCGAGTACGACTGCTCGACCCAGGCCGTGGTGTGAGCGTCGAGACTGTCAGTCGAGGCCCAGGAATGCGGATCGATTTATAAGGGTATGCCGCCTCCCGATGTGAACTCACTCGCTCACTCCGTTCGCTCGCTGCTCAAATCGGCCCGGCGCCGCGGAGGGATTACGTCTCCGAGGAACCACTGTCGTCGTTTTCGGTCTCGTCTGCCGCCTTCTCACCGGCTTTTTCCGTCCGCTCTGCCACCTTCTCGCCGGCTTCCTCCGTCCGCTCTGCCGCCTTTTCGCCCGCTTCCTGGACCGCATCGCCGGCTTCCTGAACTGCCTCGCTGGCCTGCTCTGAGCCTGCCTCGATCCGTTCGGATGCGGTCTCGCTTCCCTCTTCGATAGTCTCTGCAGCCTGGTGGATCCGGTTGGCCGTCTTCTCCTTCACACTCTGGGTAAGGTCACCCGGCTTCTGGGAGTTCTGGACCCAATAGGCGAAGCCGATCGCAGCCACTCCCAACAGCAGGAGTCTTTTCAGTCTCATCTCTTTCGACCGTTTCGCAGGCCTGATCTCGATGACCTTGTCGTTCGCCGAGAGGGCATCGGCTATCACTTTCGTCATCTGATCATCTGTACTGGACTTGCCCTCTCCGAACTGGTCTTTGAGTGACGGGCGTTTCATTATAATTGGGTGTTGCTGCGTCTGGTTGCGTTCGAGCACAGCGGCGGCACCGAGAACCGTGAGCCGGATAGCGATACGCTCGTGATCTGGTCTTCCATCGACCACACGTTGGCTCCATTCGGGTATTGTTATGTCCCGCTGAATCCGCCCGCCAGAGAACGCGCATCCGTAACCCTGCCTTACCGGCGACGAACCCCGATTTGGAATCACGGCACGGCTCATCCACTACGCGACGGTCTGAGCGCGCTCCGTTTCAAATGGTGGCTGAACTGCCAGAATGCGTGGGGGCACGAGTGTAAAAGCCAAGTCGTCCACTCGATTTGAACTCGCCGAGACGTTCCGGGGTGCTCGCTTCGCTGCGCGCGACTTCCGAGCCCCCGCTCGCGTTGCTCACGGGGACGGGGGACAGCTCGATCTTCAGTCGAAGCTCACGATGCAGATCGCGTTGAAAAGATATGCCGCCTCCCCGATTTGAACGGGGGACAGCTCGATCTTCAGTCGAGTGCTCTCCCAGTCTGAGCTAAGGCGGCTCGCATCTCCACCAACGGCGATTCGAGACAAAAGGATTTCGAAAGCCGGCGCCCGATCGGCCGACGGCGGGGATCGGCGGACGTGGCGCTCGCAGCGTTGCTCGTGCCGTCTGCTGCTGCTCGCGACGTTGTTCGCGGCAGCAGAATAGAACCGCCCGGATTCGAACCCCAGTCGTTCCGCTCGCGCTGCTCGCTCCACTTCCTGCTTCGAATCTGCTCCACCAGCTGCTGCTCGCGGTGTCGCTCGCAGCAGCAGGATGGGACCGCCCGGATTCGAACCGGGGTCACGGGCACCCAAGGCCCGGAGTATACCACTAACCCACGGTCCCTCATCTCTTTGTACCCGGATGCGCCGCTAAAGCGTTTCGTTCGACGGGGCGGTTCGGCGGTGACTCAGCGAGACGGTCGACTGTGCCATACCTTACCCTGCCGTGCCGTGCGATCACACACCCCAAAAGAACACGATCCCCAGCGTCGTCACGACGGTCAGGAGTAGTTGGAGCGGCGCGCCGAGCCGGAAGAAGTCCGTGAACTTGTACCCGCCCGGGGCGTACACCATCAGGTTCGTCTGGTAGCCGATCGGCGTGAGCATCGCCGTCGACGCAGCGAAGGTCACTGCGAGCACGAACGAGAACGGGTCGGCCCCGATCGTCTCTGCCGTGTCGACGGCGACCGGGATCATCAGCACGACGCTCGCGTTGTTGCTGACGACGTTCGTGACGAGCGCAGTGAACAGGTAGAAGAGCCCTAAGACGATCACGGCGTCGAAGCCGCCGGCGGACGCGACGACGACACCCGCGAGCCACTCCGCGGCTCCTGTTCGCTCCATCGCGACGCCGAGCGGGATGAGTCCGGCCAGCAGGAAGATCACGCTCCAGTCGACGGAGGCGTACACTTCGTTCGGCTTCACACACCCCGTCGCGACCATCGCGACGATGCCGCCGAGCGCGCTCACGAGGATCGGAAGGATGTCCAGCGCGGCGAGGCTGACGACGGCGGCGACGATCCCGATGGCGACGGGGATCTTCTCCGTTCGGAAGTCAGGTCGCGTCAGCCGGCCGCCGACCACGAAGTTCCGGTCGTTGCTGAACCGCCCGATCGTCTCTTCGGTCGCCTGTAAGAGGAGCGTGTCGCCGGCGCGGAGGCGTCGCTCGTCCATCCGGGCGTGGATGACCTTCCCGCCCCGGCGGATCGCGAGCACCGTCGCGTCGTACCGCCCGCGGAAGTTGAGCGTCTCTAAGGTCTCGCCGATCAGCGGTGCCTCCGGCGAGATGATCACCTCGACAAGGTTCTGTTCGGTTTCAGCGTCGATCGCCTCGTCTTCCGTCGTGAGCTGTTCTTCGGTGACCTCCGCGTCCGGCGCCAGATCGAGCCCTTCCGCGTCGATGAGCGTCATGAGGTTCTCGCGGTCCGTCCGCAACACCAGCACGTCGTCCTCACGGATCTCTTTCGGATCGAGCGGTTCCGTGAACGCCCGGTCGTCCCGGACGAGTTGGACGATGTCGGCGTCGACGTCGAGCGTTTCGAGGCTCTGGTGGACCGTTTGCCCGACGAACGGAGAGTCGCCGCGAACGACGACCTCCGTCAGGTACTCCGTCATCTCGAACTCGTCTATCAGCTGGTCGTCGACCTGCACGCGTTCGGGGAGCAGATAGTGTCCGACGGTCGCGAGGTACACGCCACCGGTGAGCAACACGACTAGCCCCAGCTGCGTGAACTCGAACATCGAGAAGGGGTGATCGATGAGCCGCGCCGACACGTCCGACGCGAGGATGTTCGTCGACGTTCCGATGAGCGTCAGCATGCCGCCGAGCATCGACATGAACGAGACTGGCATCAGGAGCTTCGACGGCGAGACTCCCGTCTTCTCCGAAATCGCTGACACCATCGGGATCATAATCGCGACGACCGGCGTGTTGTTGATGAACCCCGCCGTGCCGCCGGAGAGTCCGAGCACTGCAAGCAGCTGTTTGAACGGGCTGTCGCCGAACCGGTCGGCGATCTGCGCCCCGATCATATTGATGAGGCCGGACTGACGGATTCCCTCGCTGAGCACGAACATCGCCAGCACGGTCACCGTCGCAGAACTGGCGAACCCACCGACTCCGGTCGCTGCGTCGACTCTGGTCCACGGTTCGAGAACGATCAGCGTTACCATCACTCCGATTGCGGTGATATCTATCGGCACCGGCTCCGCGACGAAAAGCACCAGCGCGATACCGATTATCGCGAAAATCACGAGGATATCGACGGTCAGCGGGGGAATCGATCCCCCTCCTACCGGCACTGACACCGGTATTGACCCCGTTATTGACATACGCTCCCTACCGTCTCGTGCGGACAAAAACGTTGGCGACCGTCACGATGACCAGTTTCGCCCGGTCGCTTCACTCCTCGTCGTCGCGCAGTTCGAGGTCGGCGACGATGTCGTACGGGTCGGTTCCCTTCCGCACGGCGTCCAAAATAAAGAACGCCTCGTCCGGCGCGAGGAAGTGTCGCGTGATCCCGCGGCCGAGCGGCGTCGGCGAGAAGCCGTCGATGAACTCCCACTCCAACAGCTTCCCGATCGCGTGTTTCGTCGGCACCTCGCCGATCATCCGGTCGTTGAGCCGCTTGGCCTTCTTGCCCGCGACGACGACGTTCGCCAGTGTCTCCTCGACGGCGGCCGTCTCGTCGTAGAGGGTCGTCACGTCCTCCATCTCGCCTTTGAGGAGGGTGAACGCGACTTCGTCTTCCGTGCGGTCCATCGAGTTGTGGTAGACGCCGTCGGGCTCAACGAGGAGGTAGACGCGCCCGCGGTCGTGGTAGTCCGGTCGACCGGCCCGGCCGAGCATCTGGGAGAACTCCTGAACGGAGAGCCACTCGATCCCCATCGCCAGCGAGTCGAAGAGCACCTGTGAGGCGGGGAAGTCGACGCCGGCCGCGAGCGCCGCGGTGGTGACCACCGCAGAGAGGTCCTGGTTCCCGAACTGCCGTTCCACCTGTTTGCGGCGCTTGTAGTCGAGTCCGGCGTGGTACGGCGCGGAGTCGTTCCGGAGCTTCCGACTGATCTCGTGACAGCGCCGCCGCGAGTTCGTGAAGATGATCGTCTGGCCGCGGTACCCCTTCGAGGATTTCGTGTCGAACTCGCGTTTCACGAGCTTGTCGGCGATGTCGGCTTTCTCCCGGCTGTCCGCGAAGGTGACGTGTCGCTCGATGGGGACTGGACGCTCCTCGTACTCGATGAGCGTCGCCCGCAGTTTCTCGGCGAGCCACTCGGGGTTTCCGACCGTCGCGGAGAGGTAGACGAACTGCGTGCCGTCGTACCCCGAGTGCGTCTCCATCCGATCCTCGCTGTAGTACTTCAGCCGCGAGATGAGCCCGTCGAGCCGGTGGCCGCGCTCGCCCTCTTTGAGGGTGTGGACCTCATCGATGACGACCGTGCCGACGTCGCCGAGGTCCTTCCCGGTCCGGAGCGCGTGGTCGATTCCCTCGTAGGTGCCGACGATGATGTCCGCGTGCGGATCAAAGCGGTTGCCGTCGTCGTTCACTCGCGAGGAACCGACGCGGATCGAGACGTCGAGCAGGTCGCCGTAGCGCTCCTCGAAGTCCTCGTGTTTCTGGTTGGCGAGCGCGACGAGTGGGACCAAAAAGAGCAGCTTCCCCTGTCCGTTGAGCGCCCGGTTGACACCCGACAGCTCCCCGACCAGGGTCTTGCCCGTCGCGGTCGCGCTCACGACGATCTGATCGTCCCCGTCGAGTAGCCCGTTCCGGACCGAGAGGCTCTGGACCGGCAACAGCTCCTCAAAGCGTCCCTGAATGTGCGCGGACAAGTCCGGGTGGAGGTCGAGATCCGCGGTCTGCACGGGACTCACGTCGTCGACGTTGGCCGACACCTCGTCGTACTTCGTCAGGTCGGGATCGAGCCCGCCCTGCAGCAGATTGACGATCCGGTCGAGGTCGCCGGCTTCGTACAGCAGCTCTTCGAGGCGCTCCTCGGCGGCGCCCGTGAAGGCGCCCTTGTACGACAGCTCCCGTTCGAGCTCGCGGCGGGCGCAGTCGCGGCAGATCAGCTCGTCGTTGTGCTCGATCGCGGTCTCGGCCGTGATCGGCCCGTACCGCCCGTCGTTCGCGCAGCGCCGGCAGGTCCGGACGGTGAGCGACTCCAGTTGGTAGCCGTCAAGCATCGCTGCCAGCCGCTCTCGGCTCTCCGGCGATGTCTGCTCGGAGATGCGGATGCGGCCGGCCGCACGAGCGAGGTCGACGAACTCGTCGGGCTGTCGAGGATGGTCCTCACCGTCGCGGATAACGCGGAACTTGCCTGGACGAGGACCGGCGGACGTCTCCTTGAGTTCGAGCCGCCCCCGGAGCACCCGGTTGCCGTCGCGGTTCACGACGACGGTGTAGTCGCTCCGCGCCTCGTGGAGGAACAACGTCTCGACCTCGGCCAACTGCTGTGACACTGCCCGTCGGTACGCGAGGGAGGTATTTCAGGAGTTCGGCTCACCGTGTGACGGCGACACACCGCTGAGCGCGGTCGATCGGTGGCCGAGTGCGGCCGCTCAGCAGTCGAGTGTGACAGACGGCGGCGGGGCCCGCCTCAAAACGTGCCGCAGCGGTATCGTCTACGAGACGAGCAGTTCCTCGCCGCGGTCGACCGTGATCCGGCACGGCGGCGAGAGCTTGTTGTACGCGCGGCGGAAGGCCTCCTTCACGACGGGGGCCTGGTCGACGTCGCAGTAGGCGGTGAAGACGACGTCGTCCTTGTTGAGCCGTGCGGCCGTCCCGACCGGCTTGCCGAACGCCTGCCGCATCCCGTCGGAGACACGGTCCGCGCCGGCGCCAGTCGCCTGCTTGTTCTCTCGGATGACCTGGTGGGGGAACTTGCGGAGGGTCATCTTGTAGTTGCCCTCGCCGAGTTCCTTGATGAGGTGACGGTTCGCCGAGAGCCGCGAGCTCTCGAGCGCACCGTGGCGGATCTGAAGCTCCTCCTCGACGCGGAGGCTGATCTGGACGGGGTAATCGTCCGGCTCTGCGGACAGATCGCCCATGTTGTGCTGCGCGATCTTCGAGCCGGGAATGCCCGTGATGTATTCGCGGCGGGTGTACGACGGCTTGTCGATCGTCCGATACATAGAGGCGGGTTTGTCAGACATGGCTACTTGTCCGATGTAGCCCCTGCTGCGGCGATAAAGCCTTCGATACGACGGCGTCATCGAATCTCGACGGCGAACCGTGGCCTGCAGTGAACGCGCTCGCGGTGCGCGCTGCTCCTTCTGGGTCACTCTTCCGGCGTCGGTTCGAGCGCGACGTGGTCGAATCCCCGGTCTGTGAGCCGCTCGGCGGCTCGCTCCGTGATCGACGGGGAGACGAGAATTCCGCGGATGGTCGGTGGATCGGCGTCCGCGTCATCGAGGTCGTCGCTGTCGTCGCCGCCGATGAGCTTGTCGCCTCCGGTGCCGTCATTTCTACCCGCTTTGCTCGCTTCCAACTCCTCGCGGAGCGCTCGGACGTACCTGGCCAGCTGGCCGACTGCATCCGGACCCACCCGTCGGCGCTTTAACTCGACGACAACGGGGTTGCCGTCAGCGTCGACGCCGAAGATGTCCATCGGACCGGCGCTGGAGGGACGTTCGGTCGCCGTCGGCTCGAAGCCCGGCTCGACCAGTTCGGGTCGTTCGAGGATCCGCGTCCGGAGGTCCTCCTCGCTCCCGTGGAGCGTGAGGTCGCGGCCGCCCGTGACGGCCATCGCGGAGAGCTGGTGGACCCGCTCGAAGCGGACCGTCAGGGTCTCGTCGGGGTTCGTTCGCGTCGAGCGAACCCGGAGCCGACCCTCGCGGACCGCGGCGCGGTGTTCCGACCCCGGCGGCTGCCAGTTGACCGGCTGGCGCCCCTCGTCGGTGTGGACGAGGGCGGCGCCGTCGGGCTTCAACACGACCAGCCGGTCGCCAGTGCCGAGATCGGAGGCGGCCCGACCCTCGTAGCTGACCGTACAGCGGCCGAAGACGCTTATCAGGTCACCGCGCTCGAAGGCGTCCTCTATCTCCCAGAGGGCTTCCCGGTGGCTCGGGTCATGGACGCTCGTGACTGTCACTGGGACGTGTAGGGCGGTGTCGTTCAAAAAGGGCTCGCGGGCGGGATCGGTGCCGAGCGGTCGGTTGTACGTCGTTGTCGGAGTGGCGAATGCCTCCAAAGCCCCGGCTTCGCGGCTGACCCTGTGAGTTCCACCCCCGCATCCGCACAGCACCACGACCGCACCTCACGCCTCCCCAGCCTCGTCGGCCGGCGCGCATGCGCGCCGGCCGACTCCCTCACGCGCGCTGCTCGCGCCCAAAGGGACGCTCGCCGGCACGCGCCACCGCAGTATCCGTTTATAAATGCCACTGACTGTCTACGTCCCGTGCTCCCAACTGCCCATGTACTCGCGCTGCTCGTCGGTGAGGTCGTCGTGTTCGACGCCTTCGGCGGCGAGTTTGATCTCGGCGACCTCGCGGTCGAGTTCGTCGGGCACGTCGTGGACGCCGGGCTCGTAGCGCTCACCGTTTTCGGCCAGTTCGCGGACGACGACCGCCTGCACGCCGAAGCTCTGGTCCATCACTTCGACCGGGTGGCCGAGCGAGATGGGCGCGGCGAGGTTGACGAGCCGTCCTTCCGCGAGCACGTTCAGGACGCGCCCGTCGGCCATCTCGAAGCCTTCGACGCCGTCGCGGGCCTCGAAGCGGTCGACCGCGAGGTCGTCGAGGTCGTCGAGGTTCACTTCGACGTCGAAGTGGCCGGCGTTCGCGAGGAGCACGCCGTCCTGCATCTCCTGGAAGTCCTCGCGGGTGATCACGTCGCGGTTGCCAGTCGTCGTGATGAACACGTCGCCCTTCTTCGCGGCCTCGATCATCGGGAGCACCTCGTACCCCTCCATGTGCGCTTCGAGCGCCTTGCGGGGGTCGACCTCGCAGACGATGACGTTCGCGTTCTGGCCCGAGGCCTTCTTCGCGACGCCCTTGCCGCACTGGCCGTACCCGCCGACAACGACGTTCTTGCCGGCCCACGAGAGGTTCGTCGTCATCGCGATGGTCGCGAGCGACGACTCGCCCGTCCCGTGGACGTTGTCGAACAGCTGTTTCATCGGCGTGTCGTTCACGGCGAAGACGGGGTAGTGAAGCTCGTCGTCAGCGTCCATCGCGCGCAGGCGGTGGACTCCCGTCGTTGTCTCCTCGGCTCCGCCGACGATGGAGTCGATCAGATCCGGGTACTCTTCGTGGACGAGTTTCACCATGTCCATCCCATCGTCGACGGTGATGGTGGGTTCGTGGGCGAGGCAGGCGTGCATCGCGTCGTAGTACTCCTCGTCGTCGACGCCCCGGACCGCGTAAGAGGTGATCGACTCGTGGGTGTCGAGCGCGGCCGACACGTCGTCGTGCGTCGAGAGGGGGTTACACCCGGTGATCGCGACCTCAGCACCGCCGTCGGCGAGTAGTTCGACGAGGTTCGCCGTCTTCGCTTCGACGTGCATCGCCATCGCGATCGTCTCGCCTTCAAGCGGCTGTTCCGCTTCGAAATCCTCACGCAGCGCGTTCAGAATCGGCATGTGCTGGATCGCCCAGTCCATCTTCCGGCGCCCCTCCGCTTGGGCCGTTTCGAGGTCCGAGAGGTGCTGTGACACCGGCGAGTACGGGGTTTCGCTCATGGATTTCGATTCGCTCACGGCGCACTAAACCCTGCCGACAGCGGTCGCGCGAAAAATAGGCCGTACCGCGTCAGGGGGACTTCGATCGCGTTCTGCACGTCGCTTCGCACCTGTGGGTCAGCGACCCCGCGTCAGTCAGTTACGGCGGGCCGCCGCCGTTGCCGTTTCCGGCGCCGTTCCCGTTACCAGCGTTGCCGTTGCCGGCGTTTCCGCCGTCGTCATCGCCGCCCTCGTCGTCGGATTCGTCGGCTCCGGTCTCGCCGTCGTCTTCTTCGGTGTCGGTCGTGTCGCTGTCGTTACCCTGGCCCGCGTGGTCCGGAGGACCCTGCTCGCCGTCGCTGCTGTTCCCTTGGCCCGCGTGATCGGGAGCGTTTCCGTTCCCGTTGTTCTCGGCTCCGGCCTGGCTCGCGTTGCCGGTCGCGTCGTCAGGACCGCCCGGGTTCCCGGCGTGGTCGGGGGCGTTACCCGGGTTGTTCTCCGTCACGAAGTCCGAGACAGCGGCGCCGATGCCGCCCTCGCGGTCACCGAGGCGGTCGATGAAGTCCTGGACGAGCTGACCGAACGGCTGCTCTTCAGCGGCCTCCTCGCCGCCGACGGTCAGATCGACGGTCTCGGTGGCGGTCTCGTTGTTGTACGCGACGGTCACGTCGATCGTGACGTTCGCCTCGGCGGCGGCGAGTTCGACGGTGCCGTTCTCGTCGGTCTCGTACTCGCCCGCACCGACGTAGGTGGCGTTCTGTCCGTCCGCGGTGGTCACGTTGACCGAAGCGTTCTCGACGGCGTCGCCGTCGTTCGTGACGGTGACGAGCGGTTCGCCGTCGGTGTTCGTCACGTCAACGTCGAAGCCGACGGGCGCTTCGAGGTCGGCCGTGGCGGTCGCCGTCTCGTTCTCGCTCTCCGCGGTCACGGTGACCGTCACGTCCTCTTCGGCGGCGGCGAGGGTCACCGTCCCGTCCTCGCCGGTCACGTACTCGCCCGCGCCGGTGTAGGTGACGTTCTGTCCGTCCGCGGTGGTGACGTTGACGGAGGCGTTTTCGACCGCGGTGCCGTTGTCGGTCACCGTCACGACGGGCTCGCTGTCGGTGTCCGACACGTCGACGGCGAGGCCGTCGGGGGCTTCGAGGTCGGCGGAGGTGGTCGCCGTCTCGTTCTCGCTCTCCGCGGTCACGGTGACCGTCACGTCCTCTTCGGCGGCGGCGAGTTCGACGGTGCCGTTTTCGTCGGTCTCGTACTCGCCCGCCCCGTCGTAGGTGGCGTTCTGTCCGTCCGCGACGGTGACGTTGACCGTCGCGTTCTCGACCGCGGTGCCGTTCTCGGTCACGGTGATCGTCGGTTCTCCGTCCGCGTCCTCGACGGCCACTTCGAGGTGGCCGTCGGCGGCTACGGCCCCGGTCATCGCGCCGAGCGCGACGACCGCGACCAGCAGGATGCTTATGATGCGTTTGCTCATGTCCACTCGGGCCGTGACGCGGATACCCTATAAAAAGGGAACTCGGTTAAGCCGGATTTACTCGGATTGTAACCGGCTTAACGCGCCGCTATCTCCGGATTCGCTGTTTCGGCCGCTCGGCCCGGCGATCGCCGTCGGTCGGGTGCAAATTCGCCGTCGAACACCCCCGTCGGCGGCTCGGGCGCGGTTGGATGACGCGTGGTCGAGTGAGAGCGGGAGCGGGTGTTGCACGCGAGTGGGGCTGCCCTTTATAAGTGATAGATGGTGTTGCTGTCGACTGTTTATAAATCGTCACTGACGCGGTGATAACTTCCAAAACTCCAACCGCACCGCACAGCCCCGCACCTCACGCCTCCCCAGCCTCGTCGGACCGGCACGGCTGCGCCGGTCCGACTCCCTCGCGCTCGGATTCGCGCCGCTTCGCGGCGCTCACCGGAGCGCGCCGACCGCACATTTATTTATAAACCACGTCGTCATCGGCGGTCTGCAACACCCACTCACGCTCTCAAATCGTGCTCGCCCGATACCCGCGATTGCGCCCTCCGCGCTAGTCGTCGACGCGCGCGACGAGATCCGCGGCGGCGTCGGCGGCACGCTCCTGGACCGCGGCGGCGTCGAGCGTCAGCACCTCGCGGTCGCGCATGAGCGCTTCGCCGTCACAGACCGTGTGGCGCACGTCGCTGCCGCGGGCCGCGTACGCGAGGTGCGACACGGGGTCGTGGACCGGCGTGAGGTGCGGCGCGTCGAGGTCGACGACCGCGAGGTCGGCGGCCGCGCCCGGCTCGATCCGGCCGCCGGGGAGCCCGAGGGCCTCGGCGCCCGCCGCGGTCGCCATCTCCACGACCGCTTCGGCGGGCACCGCGGACGCGTCGTCCGCGGCGAGCTTGCCCAGCATGGCGGCGTCGCGCATCTCGTCGAACACGTCCAGATCGTTGTTCGAGGCCGCGCCGTCGGTGCCGAGCGCGACGGTGACGCCCGCCTCGCGGAGCCGTTGGACCGGCGACATCCCGCTGGCGAGTTTCATGTTCGAGGCCGGACAGTGAACGATCGCGGTCCCCGCCTCGGCGAGCCGGTCGATCTCCGAGTCGTCGAGGTGGACCCCGTGTGCGAAGAAGTCGTCCGGGCCGAGCGCGTCGATTTCGGCGGCGTACGCGATCGGCCGCATCCCCCGCTCGTCGACGATCGGGTCGACCTCGTCGGTCGTCTCGTTCGCGTGGAGGTGGATCGGAACCCCGGCTTCGCGCGCTTCTTCGACCCCCTCGCGGAGGTACGTCTCTCCGACCGTCGTCAGCGAGTGCGGCATGAACGCGGTTCGGATCCGACCGTCCGCGGCGCCGTCCAACTCGGCAGCCACCGCGAGGCTCTCCGCGACGTCGGCGCGGGCGTCCGCCTCGTCTTTCCCGACCGTCACGACGCCGTGTCCCAGCCTCGCGCGCACTCCCGCGCGATCGACCACGTCGGCGACGCGGTCCATCGCGAAGTACATGTCCGCGAACGCGGTGGTTCCGGATCGGATCATTTCGAGGACGCCGAGGGCTGCGCCCGCCTCGATGTCGTCCGGCGTGAGCGCCGCCTCGATCGGCCAAATGTCCTCCTGAAGCCACGCGTCGAGCGGCTTGTCGTCGGCGTACCCCCGGAGCAGCGTCATCGCGGCGTGCGTGTGCGCGTTGACCAGTCCGGGGATCACGAGCGACCCCTCGGCGTCGAGGGTGTCGTCAGCGCTCGCTGTTTCATCCTCCCCCGCCGTTTCATCGCCCACCGCGAGGATCGTCCCCGCGTCGCTGTCGATCGTCACGTCGGCCGTCGTCACCCGCCCGTCCGGGTGGAGCACCCGACCGCCCGTCACGCGAAGCGTGTTCATACCCGGCGTTTACCGCCCCGGACCTAACGCCTTCCGTTCGATGGAGGCCGTCGCCGGTGACGCACACCCGGAGGACGGTCGGCCTCCGAACCTTCTTAGGTCGACGCCGCCCCCCTACGATCATGGCAACCGACGCCCAGCAGGCGTGTTTCGAGGCCGGAATCAAGTTCGGCTCGCTGTATCACCAGTTTGCGGGGACGCCGGTGAGCCCGTCGAGCACCCGGAGCCTGGAAACGGCGATGGCCGAGGCGATCGAGAACCAACCGTTCTGTGAGTCGGTTTCCGTGACAATCCACGACGACCGCGTCACCGACGCGATCGACCACGAAAACGGCTACACGGAGCTCACCGGATCGCTGATGGACGTGGAGATGCGCGTTCAGTACGAGGATGTCCGGATCGACACCCGCATGGCGATGGCTGACGGCTACCCCCTCATGGAACTGATGGATGTTCGCGACGAGTGACGACCTCGTGCGAGTCGGCGATCGCGCCCAGAGCCGGTGATACACAATGGTCAAGCGACGCTACGGCGATGACGGAGACCGGACCGGATTCGACGAGACGAAAAACTACCTCACCGATGCGGTTTCGCGGGTGGTCCCCCAGTGGTTGGCGCGCCGAGCGGTGACGATCGAGGTCGCCACCGACCGGACGACCTACGGCGCCGGCGATCCGGTCGAAATAACGGTTCGCATCAGGAATCGGCTTCCGCTCCCCATCGAGGTGGTCACCACCACCCGTCAGCGCTGGGGCTGGCGCGTCGACGACGTGCTTGAGGCCACCGACGAACAGCGGTATCTCCGCGACGAGCCGACCGCCGTCGCGTTCCGCGCCGGCGAGACGAAGACAGTCACGGTGACGTGGAACGGCTACTTCCGCAGGAAGGGTCCCGATGGCCTCGATCGCTCTGTCCCCGCCGACCAGGGTGAGCACACTATCTCGGCGTTCCTCCCTATCACCGACCCTCGGCCGGCACACGAGGACTCGACGCGGATTCAGATCCGATAGGGCGGACGCTCCCGATATCGAAGTTTACTAAAAACCGACCCGAGACCGGTCAGCGTCTCCGGTGATCAGTCGTCGGCGCGGGCGTCGCCGCCCGCGTGGGGCGTCTCGACCGCGTTGAGCTTCGCGGCGTCGTCCGCCGAGATCGCCGCGTCGCGGGTGCGGTGACACGCGGTGTAGTGCCGCCCGTCTCCGTACTCGGGGGCGACCTCGTATGCCGGCTCCTCGGTCGCACAGACGCTCGCGTCGGCGAACGACTCCGTGAGCAGTTGCTCGGCGTCGTCCCACTCCTCGGCCGCGATGTGGCCGAGCGCCTCGTCGATGAGGGTCTCGGCGTCGCCGTCGGGCGCCGCGTCGTCGAAGTAGCGGCGACGGATCTCAGCGAGGTCCGTCGTCTCGAACGCCCGTCGCTTCACCGCCCGCTGGAACGCGACGACGTTCGACCACTCCGCGTCCGTCATCTCGAACGCCTCGGGCTGGATCAACACCGGACAGCGCGTCCGGAACCGGCAGCCGGACGGCGGATCGATCGGCGACGGCACGTCGCCGGTCAACAGGGCCGTCCGTCCATCGCTCCGGGGGTCGGGAACCGGAATCGCGTCGAGCAGGGCCTGTGTGTACGGGTGCTGCGGGTTCTCGAACAGCTCCTCTTTGTCCGCGAGCTCGACCATCTGCCCGAGGTACATCACGGCGACGCGGTCGGAGATGTGCCGGATGACGCTCAGGTCGTGCGCGATAAAGAGGTAGGTGAGGTCGAACTCGTCTTGCAGCTCCTGCATCGTGTTGAGCACCTGCGCCTGGATGGAGACGTCCAGCGCGGAGACGGGCTCGTCGCAGACGATGAAGTCGGGGTTCACCGACAGCGCCCGCGCGAGGTTCACTCGCTGGCGCTGCCCGCCGGAGAATGCGTGCGGGTAGCGGTTGTAGTGCTGCGGGTCGAGTCCGACCTTCTCTAACAGCTCCTTGGCGCGCGCCTCGCGGCCCTCGTCGTCAAGCATCCCGTGGGCCTGCATCGGCTCCTCGACGATGGGACCGACCTTCATCCGTGGGTCCAGCGAGGACTGCGGGTCCTGGAAGATCATCTGCATGTCCTGTCGCTTCTGTCGAAGCGGCTCGCCAGAGATGGTCGCGAGGTCCTCTCCTTTGAAGTAGACGCTCCCGGAGGTCGGTTCGAGCAGCCGGAGCACCGTCCGCGCCAGTGTGGACTTCCCACAGCCGGACTCGCCGACGAGCCCGAGCGTCTCGCCCTTCTTGATGTCGAAGCTCACGTCCTCGACCGCGCGGACGTTCGACGGGTTCCGCTCGACGAAGGGGAATTCGCTGTCGAGCGTCATCCCGCCGAACAGCCCGCCGTCGTTGTCGAAGTACTTACACAGATTCCGAACCTCGAGGAGGGGTTCCCCCTCGGGCACGTCGTCGCTGCCGGTCAGACCGCTCATTCTTCGCCCTCCGTCTCGGTTAACCCGGCCGAGAACCCGCCGGTCGCCTCGGTCTCGATCGGACGGCTCTCGTCGTAGCCGACCTCGAACGCGTCATACTTGACACACGCCGCGCTGTGTTTCGGTTCTCCGTCGGCGGCGAGGTTCCGCGCCTCAGGGTGCACCTCGCGACACACCTCGCGCGCGTCCGGACACCGCGAGTGGAACCGACAGCCCGACGGCGGGTTGATCGCTTCCGGCATCACCCCCTTGATCGGATTGAGTTCGTGAACCGTTTCGTCCGGTCTGGGCATCGAGTCCAGAAGCGCTTGCGTGTACGGGTGTTTCGTGTCGTAAAACAGGTTGTCGACCTCGGAATGCTCGATGATCTCGCCGAGGTACATGACGTTCACGCGGTCGCATATCTCGGCCACGACGCTCATGTCGTGTGTCACCCAGATGAACGAGGTGTCGTACTTCTCTTGTAAGTCCGTCACCATCTCGAGGATCTGGCCTTCGACGGTGACGTCGAGGGCGGTCGTCGGCTCGTCGGCGATGATGAGGTCGGGCTGGCAGGCGAGCGCCATCGCGATGAGCACGCGCTGGCGCATCCCGCCGGAGAACTGGTGCGGGTACTCGTCGTACCGCGACTTCGGCGCCGGAATGCCGACCTCACGGAGCATCTCGATCGCCTCTTCTTTGGCCTCCTCGGCCGACAGGTCTCGGTTGATCTCGATGAACTCCCGGAGCTGTCCCCCCACGGTGAAGACGGGGTTCAGCGACTCCATCGGGTCCTGGAAGATGATGGCGATCTCGCGGCCGCGGATCTGTTCGCGCATCTCCGCTTCGGAGAGCATCTCGTCGCGGGGTCGGAGCTCGCCGTCCGATCCCTCTTCGAGGCCGAATAGCGTCTCGCCTTTGAACGTGATCTCGCCGCCGACGATCTCGCCGGGGCTGTCCACGAGACGGAGGAGACTCGACGTGGCGACGGACTTTCCCGCTCCGGACTCGCCGACGAGCCCAACGATCTCCCCCTCGTAGACGTCGAAGGAGATGCCGTCGACGGCCCGCACGGTGCCGTCTTCGGTGAAGAACTGTGTCTTGAGATTGTCGACGCTGAGTAGTGGTTCGCTCATGTTAGTTGTTTATCCGCGGGTCGAGTGCGTCCTGGAGCCCGTCGCCGAGGATGTTGAATCCGATAACGGTGACGAGGATGGCCATCCCGGGCCAGAGGCTGAACGTCGGCGCCGGGAGCATGTAGTTGCGGGATGCGGAGAGCATCTGCCCCCACGAGGGCGTCGGCGGCTGCGCGCCGAACCCGAGGAACGAGAGCCCGGCGACGATGAGGATGCTCACGCCGATCTGGAGCGTCGCCTGCACGAGCACGGGGGCGAAACTGTTCGGAATGATGTGCCGGAGGATAATATTTCGGTCCTTGACGCCGGCCGCGCGCGCGGCCTCGATGTAGTCCTCCTCGCGAATCGAGACGACCCGCGAGCGGATGAGCCGATTGAACACCGGAATCGACGTGATCCCCACACCGATCATCGCGAAGGTGAGGTCGCGACCGAACGCGGTCATGAACGCGATGACCAACACGAGGAACGGGATCGCGTAGACCGTTTCCGTGATGCGCTGGAGCACGTCGTCGATCCAGCCACCGTAGTAGCCGGATACCGCGCCGATTAGCGTCCCACCGACGAGGCCAATCCCCGTCGCCATGAACCCGACCGTGATCGCGATCCGCGTGCCGTAAAACAGGCGTACGAAGATGTCGCGTCCACGGTGGTCGGTCCCCATCGGGTGTTCGATGACGCCCGCGCCGAACTGGTTTTCCATTCCGACGGGCGGGAGGAGCCGCTGCACCTCGTCCGGGTCCTGCACCGGGCTGTACCAGAACATCTCCGCGACCGCGTAGTCGAGAAGGTAGTAATCGATCGCCGCGAGCACCGCGATGAGCGTGACGAAACCGACGGTGTAAATCCCCATCAGCGCCGTCGTGTCGCGTTTGACCTGTTTCAGCGTGTACCGAAGCCCGACGCGGGCCTCGACTTCGCCGGCGCCGCTCTCCGAACCGTCCGCCGTGGTATCCGTTTGTGGGTCTGGTTCCGTTGCCATTATTCGTCACCGTAGGCGACGCGCGGGTCGATGTAGGCGTACGCGACGTCGGTGACAATGACCCCGACGACGAACGCGACGCCGAACATGAACGTCGTCCCCATGATCAGCTCGTAGTCCTGGTTGTTGATCGCCGTGATGATCAGCCGACCCATGCCCTGTATCTCGAAAACGGTCTCGGTCAGCACCGCGCCGCCGAGGGCCGTCGAGAGCCCGAGCCCGATGATCGTTATCACGGGTAGCTGTGCGACCTGGAAGGCGTGCTTCCGAACGATCTTCGACTCCGAGACGCCGTACGCGCGGGCAAGTTTAACGTACTCGCCCTGTAGCGACTCGACCATCGACGACCGCTCTATCCGCGTGATCTGCGCCATCTGGAGCGTCCCGAGCGCGATCATCGGCATCGCGAGGTGGTGCAGTGACGTTCGGATCACCTGCAGTTGCGTCTCTGCCCCACGAATGTCGGCCGGATCGGCCCACGGCAGCGGTAGTCCCCGCGCGGGGAACCAGCCGAGGTAGAACGCGAAGATGATGATGAGCATCAGCCCGATCCAGAACGACGGCGTCGACACGCCGATGAGCGAGACGATCCGCGAGACGTGGTCGGCCGGCTTGTTGCGCCGCTTCGCCGAGATGACGCCCAGCGGGATCGCGGTCACGATCGCGAACAGGAACGCGGACACGGTGAGGTACAGCGTCACCGGTAGCCGGAGCAGGATCATCTCTAACACCGGCCGGTCGTAGTAGATGCTGTGTCCGAGATCGCCCGTCGCGACTCCCGACAGGTACGTCAGGAAGCGCTCATGGGCGGGACGATCGAGACCGTACCGGGCCTGTATCGCCTCTACCTGTGCCTGTGCCGGGGTCGGCCCCAGCATGATCTCGACCGGATCCCCGGGTATCTGGTTGGCGAGGAAAAACGTGATCGTAATGATGCCGATCAGGACGGGAATTGACTGTGCGAGCCGCCAGAGTGTGTACCGTAGGAGCCCCATTTCTTGGCGTGTTGTTACTGTGTACTTCGGACCGCGCTGTTATACTTGACTGATCGCCGTCGAACTGTCTCTGACCGGATTCGACCGTTTTCGACTGAAACTGTTGTACATCTGATCGTTGTTGGTTCCGTCGACGCGAGTCGATGATTCGCTCATCGCCCCAATTGAAACGATCGCTTCTCGCTCCGACTGGAACGGCTGGGATCCGACGCGCGAAAACCGGCGCACGACCGGATGTGGGTGCTGTGCTGTTCGTCGCCGGGTCCGGATTACTCCACCGAGACGTTGTTGTGTCCGGTGAAGATCTGCACCTCGGTCGAGATCGTGTGCGCGCTGAAGTCCGAGACGCGCTCGTGGATGCCGTAGGAGTTGTTGAGGTTGTACGCCGGAATGTGGACGCGCCCTTCGAGCAGCTCCGTCGTTGCGTCGATGTAGAGCTGCCGGCGCTCCTCGCGGTCGGCGCTCTCGCGGGCCTGCGTCAGCATTTCCGAGGCCTCGTCGTACTCGTGGAACGTGCCGTTGGTCGTCCCTTCAACCTCCTGGCTCAGCAGCTGATACGCGAACGCGTCGGGGTCCGGCGACCCGGACCAGCCGAGCGTGTACATGTTGTAGCGGTCCGCGTCTTCGGTGACGTATGCGTCCAGGAACGTTCCCCAGTCGAGTCGCTGGACCTCGACATTCTCGAAGCCGGCGTTCTGAAGGCCGTCACCGATGGAGATGCCGATCTGTTCACGCATGTCGTCCGGCGGGACGATGATGCGCCACTCATAGTCCATCGACACGCCCGCCTCGTCGAACAGCGCCGCCGCCTCGTCGAGGTCGCGGTCGTGAGAGATGTCGCCCCACTCGTCGAGCGGGAACTCCCACTCCTCAGCCATCGTCTGCGGGTACGGGCTCACCTGCCGGACACCGGCCGGCGCGACGAAGTTCTCGATGGCCTGGTCCATCGAGAAGCAGTAGTCGACTGCCTCGCGCACGAGGGGATCGGTCGTCGGTCCGTCGCCGCAGTTGAACGCAAGGTAGAAGTAGCCGACGCCGGGCTCTTCGTCGATCGTGGCGCTCTCGTTGCTTCGGACCGTCTCGTACAGCTGCGGCGGGATCGTCTCGATGATGTCGACGTTGCCGGTCTCGAGTTCGGTCACCCGGGTCGTCTGCTCTTCGATCGGGTCGAACTGGATGGTCGCGACGTTCGGCAGTCCGTTCGAGTCGTCCCAGTAGTCGTCCCAGCGTTCCATCGTCGCGGAGCTTTCCGGCTCCCACTCGGCGAGCTGGTACGGCCCGGAGCCGACCGGATCCGTGTTGTACGCCTCCGTGTCCTCGGTCCGGACCGACTGGTTCACGACGTTACGAACCAGCGCGACCTCGAATGCGCCGTACGGATAGGAGAGATCGAACTGGACGGCCGACTCGTCGATGACCTCCGCGGACTCGACCATGTTGACCTCGGCGGCGTTCTCCGTCTGCTCCTCTGCGGGAGCGAGTACGGTGTGCATGACGTCCTCGGCCGTCACGGGGTCGCCGTTGTGGAACATCGCGTCGTCGCGGACCGGGACGATGAACCGCGTTCCCTCGCGCTCGACGGTCGGCGCCTCCGACGCGATCTTCGGCACGATGCCGACGCCCTCGTCGTACTCGTAGATCCCGTCGAACATCTGGTTCGCGATCTGCAGGGAGGGGACGTCGTTGATGACGACCGGGTCCATGTCGAGGGGACCCTTGACCTGTGCGAAGTACAGATCCTGGTTCGGGAGGTCGCTGCCGCCGTCGCCACCGCTGCCGCCGTCGTCACCGCTGCTCCCGTCATCACCGCTGCCGCCGTCGTCGCCGCCGTTACCGCCGGTACAACCGGCGAGGAGGAGCGAGGATGACACCGCCATACCACTCGCCAGCGCCTGCCGGCGAGTGATGCCTAACGTCGTGTTGTGTTCGCGTGGCATACACAGACGGTATTGGGTGGTGGTGATAAATCTTGCCACCCATCCGCGGTGATTGGTGACATACATGCCATTCTCGTACAACAGTTGGTCGATTCATGTTGCACTCAGAGGATGATCCACTCGATATTCGCTGTTGAACCACCGATATGCAATATCCCTCTGACTCTTAGACAACTGTCCACCAGTTGATCGACTTCGTCGCGTCTCCCGATCGTGACCGCGATGTCCACCGATGCCCACAGGGCTGCGACGCCCACCGCCCACCACCGGACCGCGACGCTCGTTACTCGGCGTCCGGGGTCGTGTCTCGGACCGTTCCCACGCCCTTGCTCGACCCCTCCCGGAAGACGAAGCGCTGCCCCTCCTCGATCAGGTACGGGCGGAACTTGAATCGGACTCGCGTTCGGCCCGTGTCGCCGGGGAGGAGCTGTCCGCCTTCGGGGGCGAAGACGGCGGCTTCCGAGACGGTCTCCACGTGGACGACCGGCTCGTACCCCTCACCGATCCGGGTCGGGTGGTTGAGGACCATCACCTCGGCTTCGAACTCGCGGACCGGCTCGGGCTCGCTTCCTCTCGGAACGAGCGTCATCCCACGCTCGATCTCCGCCTCGTCGACGCCTTTCAGCGCGATGCCGACGATCCGGCCGGCCGTGGCTTTGTCGACGCGGTGGTAGTGCATCTCGATCGACCGGACCTCGACCGCGCGGAACGAGCCGTCGGCCATCGGCCCGAGCAGCAACTCATCGCCGGCCTCGACGGTGCCGGAGTCGACCGTTCCGGACGCGACCGCGCCGACACCGGTCACCTTGTAGCTGCGGTCGATGTACATCCGGAACGCCTCGCGTTCGGGGGTCGCCCGCTTCGGGAGCGCCTCGAACAGCCGGTCCAGTGTCTCAATGCCGTCTTTCGTCACCGCGCTGGTCCGCACGAGCGGGACGATGCCGTCGCCGACCTCCGAAACGGCCGTTTCGACGCCGTGCCGGTCGACGAGTAGCGGCGTTTGGCCGGCGTCTCGGAGCGTCGACTCGATCTCGCGTTCGACCGCGGCAACCCGGTCGTCGCTCACGGCGTCGACTTTGGTGATCGCGACGATGGTCGGTAGCTCCGTCGCCAACAGGATCCCGAGATGCTCCCGCGTCGTCTTGGTCGGTCCGTCGTCTGCGGCGACGACGAGGAGCCCGTAGTCGAGTTTCTGGCCGACGAGCCCCCGGATCGTCGTTCGGAGCCACGGCTCGTGGCCTACCGTGTCGACGAACGAGACGAGTCGATCGGCCTCCTCAACGATGCGCGCGCGATCCGACTTCCGGTGCGGATTGTCCATCCACACCGGCTCCTCACGGTCGTCCGCGAAGCCGTAGACGGCGTACGAGAGGTCGGCGGAGAGCCCCCGCTCGACCTCGTGAGGCTGGACGTCGAGGAAGCCGCGCGTGCCGCCCTGGCCGTCGTCCTCCCGCCCCGTGACGAGCGTGCCAACGAGCGTCGACTTCCCGTGGTCGACGTGGCCGGCCGTTCCGACCACGAGGTGGTCGTCGTCTGCTTCGAACAGTCCGCCCTCGCGGAGCGTGGCGAGACCGACGAGCCCCGCCTCACTCCCGTTGCCGTCGCCGCCGGCGCTCCACGTCTCGACGTCGGCGATGTGCGCGTCCGCCTCCTCGGCGAGCAGCGAGAGCACGTCCATCGTCTCGGAGAAGGCCGCGGGGGCGACCCCGGCAAGCCCGCCGTCGTCGGTCACTCCGAGGACGTACGTCGCCTCGCCGTCGCCGGAGAGCACGCGGTGGCGGAGTTGGGCCACGAGCGACTCCATCCGCCCCTCGGCCAAGTGAACCTTGCGTGTCAGTCGCTCTTTGAACTCGATCGCACCGCCGTCTCGTTCACCGCGCTCGATGGCCCGCTGTAGCACGGACCGGTCAGCGCTCATGGGCGCTCGTAAGCGACAGCCGGGTTTAACGGTTTTCGTGCGATACGTCCCCATGCAACGTGATCGGTACCGATCGCTCGGGAGCCCTCCCGAGCGATGCGGTGCGGTCACCGAGCTGATCCCCTTCGCCTCTCTGGCCCTCTCTGCGGTTCTCCGCCTCGGCACGCGCCCGCTACGTACCTTTTAAGCAACCGCCGCGGGGAACGACGGTATGGATACCTCGGTCCCCCGCGTCGCTGAACGGCGCGTCCACGTCGTGCCGCTCGGGCACGAACACGACCGGATCGTCGACCCCCTCCGTCGCCACGGCGCCGACGTGGTGTACCTGTTGGCGGACGAACCGGACCGCGACGCCGCCCGCGGCGCCGTCGACTTCGAGGCGGCCGCCGCCGCGGATCCGACGGACACTCGCGTCGATGTCGACCGGATCGCCGACTACCAGCGCGACGCGTGGGAAGCGATCGGGTCGTTCGCGTCGGTCCGGGCGCTCCCCGTCGAACTCGCGGACGTGTACGACGTGCTCGGCGTGACGACGACGATCGCTGCCCGCCACGGCGCGGGCGACCCCGACGGCGACCGCCTGTTCGCGAACGTCTCTACCGGCCCGCGGATCGCCGCGGTCGGCGTCGCGATGGGGTGTATGATCGTCGGCGCACGCCCGTACAGCGTCGAGCCCGAGACGTACCGTCACGATGTGGACGAGGCGCCGCTCACTACCGGCGTCGAACGAACCGTCGACCTCCCGCTCTATCCGATGGACGCGCCCACGGCCGACCAGGTCGCGGTGCTCGGTCGCCTCCACGACCGCAACGACGACCACCTGACGACGGACAAGTGGAACCTGATCGAGTGGGCGCGCGGCCGCGAGCTGACGTTTCTCCGGGAGGCCGGTGAGAGCCGGACGGCGAAGTACCGCGCGCTGGAGACGCACATTCTCGGCCCGCTGATCGATCGGGGCTACGTCGAACTGGAGGACGTGGGCCGTTCGGACACGGTCCACCTTACGGAGACGGGCCGGCGGGTGTACTTCGCGTTCCAACACAAGCTCGGAGCGTAGCCGAGGGATCGTCGCTGGGTCGTTGACCGTCCGATCGTCGATCACACGGCCCGTTCGCACTATACGGTTTATCCGGACTATCCACAGCAAACGTAGAATATCCGACCGGGCCTCGATCCAAATGCGTGACGCCCGGGTGGTTGCGGTTCCCTCCCCCCCCCTCCGCCCTCCACGGCTCCGGCTCGTCGATTCGTTGCGGTCTCCGCAGCGGTCCCCGCTGACGCCGTCGCGGCCGCCCGGGATGTCACGGACGGCGTTTTGCGCCGTCGTTTCCTCCGACACCGGCCCGTCGGCGTCCACCCATCCGTTTATAACCCACCGACAGCGCGACGAACGCCGCCACGCTCGAACCCCAGACCACCCCCTCTCTTTTGTCATTCGGCTGTCTACATGTGCCTATGGTCGATACTGGTCCAAAGAAGATCCAGCTGAGCGATTCGGAGAGAGACGGGTTCTTAAACGGCGTCGATACCGGGGTTCTTTCGCTGTCGACGCCGCCAGACGAGCCACCGCACAGCGTCCCCGTTTCGTTCGGATACAACGCCGCCCAGACCGCCTTCTACTTCCGGATCGCGGATCTCCCTCCCAAAACGAAAGGCGAGCTCGACGGTAGGTTAGTGACGTTCGTTACGTACGGGATGGACGAAGCGATCGGCGGCTACGTCAGCGTCGTCGCTCAGGGCTCGCTCGAACCGACAACAGATGACGAGACCGCCACGGAAGCGCTCGCAGGACTCGAAGGAGTCACGATCCCGTTTGTGGATATCTTCGGTGAGCGGCCCGCAGATCTCAGCTTTTCGTTCTATCGACTCGTTCCAGAGACGCTCACCGGACGCAAAGAAGTGACCACAGAGTTGTAACATCCCACACGAGCGTATTTTTCATCCACGTTCGCTCATCTGCATTCGTCCGCCTGCGTCCGCCCATTCGCGTTCGTCCCGTTCGATCCCGTCGAGCCCGCTGCTCACTCCTCGGTCAGGTCGACGTACGTCCGGCGGACGGTCACCGGCGTCACGTCGGCGACGTCGGCCGCTTCCTGTTGGGTGCAGTCGGCGTCCAGTTTGCGGGCCGCGGTGTACAGGCAGGCGGCGGCGACCCCGACAGGGTTGCGGCCGTTCGCGATCCCCTCCTCGACGGCGCGCTCGGCCAGCTCTCCCGCCCGACGCTCGATCTCGGCGTCGACACCCAGACCGCTGGCGAATCGCGGCAGGTACTCCGCCGGTCCGGTCGGGCCGATCGGGAGTCCGAGTTCCCGATTCATCGCATCGAAGGCGGCCCGGTGTTCGTCCTCCGTCGCCTTCGCGGCGTCGCAGACCTCGCCGACTGTCCGCGCCACGTCGGCGGTGCGGCAGGCGACGTAGACGCAGGCGGCCGCGAACCCCTCCAGCGACCGACCGCGCAGCAGGCTCTCATCCTGCGCGGAATCGAACAGCGTGCAGGCCGTGTCTCGGACGCTGTTCGGCAGCCCGAGCGCGCCGGTCAGTCGCCGTATCTCGGTGTACGCGTACACCTTGTTGCGATCGCGCTTCGTCGAGATCCGCGCGCGGTTGTGCTGGGTCCGCATCCGGGCGAGCCGCCGGCGCTTTCGTCCCTTCACACGGGTCGACCGACCGATCTCCGTCGACAGTCCGCGATCGTGCCGGGAGCGCGTTAGCGGCGCGCCCGTGCGTTTGGGGTTGGTGTCGTCGTCCGCGAACGAGCGCCACTCGGGCCCGTGATCGATCCGGTCGGCGTCGACGACGAGTCCGCAGTCGGTACAGACGCGCTCCGCCGAGTCGACCCGCGTCCGACCGCCGCACTCGGGACACTCGTCGACAGCGACGGTCGCTGTCTCTTCGGTGCGGTCGGCCGTTTCGGTGCGCCCGGTCGCCTTGGTGCGGCCGGTCGTCGCAGCGCGGCTGGTCGTTTCGGTGCGGTGCGAACGGACGCGGGTCGGGTGTGCCTCGGTCATCACATATCGAACTCGGGCCCGATGCCTTACTTAAACCCGGGTGAATCAGGGGTCGATCTCCCCGATCTGGACCCTCGAACCGACCGATAACCGGTCGGTTACTTCGTCCGATTCCCCCGTGCAGTACGGTGGTTTTAACACGTCGAACAAGCGACTTATTCGCATGACGCTGTCGGAGATCGCGGACGGCCTCGAAGTCACGTCGCGCCAGTGCGACCGCGGTGTCGCCGTCGCCGACGACACGGCGACGCCACTCGTCGACCGGCTGGAGCCGTACGCCGACGACCTCCCCTGTACGCCCGCGGCGACGGCCACGCTCGTTGACGCGTACACCGCCGGTCGGAGCATCGGCGACGCCGCCCGCGAGGCCGGGGTGACGCCGATGACCGGCGCGAAGGCGCTCCACCGCTGCGGGGTCTCTGGAGTCTGCCCGCTCGCGCCGAGCCGCCGCGGCGTAGTCCGCGACTGGCTCGACGGTCGGATCGCCCGCAGCGAGGCGGTCGCGCTCGCCGGCGGCGACGACGCGGACTTCGCGCTGGCGACGTACGTCGAGACGCACGACCCCGTTCCCGCGGTCGCCAACGTCGTCGACGCCCACGTCGCCGGCACCGCACCGCTCGGGGGCGGGCTCGCCGGCGGCGACGACGAGGCGCTCGGGGGTGCGCTCGGATCGCCCGACGGTCTCCGCTGAACGCGCCCGCGTTTCCGGGCGCTTTGGACGCTCTCCGTTCTCTCGGTCTGTTCGATCTGCCGAGATTCGCACCACCGACTACCCTCTCCTCATCCCGTCGACCACCCCGCCGAGCGGTGACCGCTACGGCGTCAGCCGATCGATCAGTCCCGGCTCGTCGAAGTCGACTCCGACCGTCACGTCGAACGCACTCTCGTACGCGTCCGCTATCGCTCGCGTGTACGCGCCGGTCCCAGTTGCCGCGATCGGGGCGTTTGCGCCCCGCTGCTCGACGGTCGGGAGAACGGTCTCGGCGTCGCCGCGGGCGGCAGTGTCGTCGACGTTGGTGTCGGCGCTCTCGGCGCCACCGACCCGTTCGACCGCGATCGATCCGTCGACGCTTCCGCCCACGTCGGCGATCCGTCCGCGGAGCCGCTGGAGGGCGTCCCGTCCGTGCGGCGTCGCCGGGTGCACCGCATCCACGCGGTCGGCGGCCGTGACCGCCGCGACCGCTTCGTTAGACCCGACCGGGGCGGCGTCGACGATCACCGCGTCGTAGGCGCTCGCCGCCTCGTCGATCCGGCGTTCGAGCTTCTGTGCCGCTTCCGCGGTCTTCGCTCTTGCGAGCCGCTCGAACGGGGCGCGAGCGGGAACCGCGTCGAGCCGACCGGGCAGCTCGACCGCGTCGTCCTCGCCGACGACCGGGTACGCGGCCGCCGACAGCGACGCTCCGGTCTCATCGGTGAGAAGGGTCGTGAGATCCGTACCGATCCGGCCGGTCACGTACTCGGAGAGTCCCTGCGTCGTGAACGCGGCGTCGACGACGGCCACGTCGCGGCCGTCGCGAGCGCCGAGCGCCGCCAGTTCGACGGCGGTTCGCGTCGTTCCCGCGCCGCCGGTCGCCCCGACGAGCGCGAGCGTCGTCGCGTGCATACGGTCGGCTACTCACGGTTTCGCGGTTAACGCTGTCGAACGGAGGTCGCGTGCCTCCCGCCGTCTCACTCGGCTATCGCGTCGGCGACGGCGTCCAGTTCGTCCTCAGAGAGATCAGGACGCTCCCCGCCGACCGCGTGGATCGGCGCACCGCCGTCGCCCTCGAATCGCGGGATGATGTGGACGTGCGTGTGCGGGACCTCTTGGCCGGCGGCCTCGCCGTCGTTGATGCCGACGTTCACCCCGTCGGCGCCGACGGTCGACTGGACGTGCGGGGTGAGTTCGGTCACGGCCGCGAACAGGGCGGCCGCGAGGTCGTCGTCGAGGTCGCCGACGTGCTGGGTGTGTGTCTTGGGAATGACGAGCGTGTGTCCTCGCGACAGCGGGTTCGCGTCAAGGAAGGCCACCACGTCGTCGGTCTCGTGAACGATCCGGGCCGGGATCTCCCCGTCGACGATCGAACAGAAAATACAGTCGTCGGACATACGCGAGGGGTCGACGCGGCGACGTATCAAGGTTTTCCCGGCACGGGCCGCCGTTCGCGCACCTCGTCTCGCCCTCTCGCCTACTCCTCGGCGCCCTCGCGGACGGTCTCCTCGGCATCCGCCCGAACGGTTCCGTCGGCGTCCGTGCGCACGGTTCCGTCGGCGTCCGTGCGCACGGCTTCGGTGACGTCTTCGGGCCCGGCCTCGCCGTCGTCCTCGCGAACGGTCCCGCCGACGACGAGCGCGGCCCCGATGATCACGAGGTTCTTGATGATGTACTGCCCCTCAACGGTCAGCTCGTGCGGGAACGTGGCGAACACGACCTCCGGTAGGAGGACGACCGGCAGGAAGGTGCCGGGCATCTGGAGGAACAACAGCAGGATTCCGACCCTGATGAGCGGCCGGTACAGCAGACACAGTCCGATGAGTACCTCCCAGACCCCGAGGATCGGAACGAACACCTCGGCCGGGACCACGTACACCGTCGCAGCGACGAGCTCCGCGGCCGGGCTCCCGCCCACCACCTTCAGCCCGCCGAACCAGATGAACACGATCCCGAGCGCGACGCGGAGGGCGGGGATCCCGAACCGGTTCATCTGCCGCGTGATCTCGCGGTCGATCCGGTCGAAGCGCTCCCGGGCCGCGTCGAATCGGTCCGTCGCGTCGGGATCGCCCTCGGTCTCGGTTTGGGTCGGTTGTGAGGCGGACATTGGCTCTCCCAATCGGTACGGGCTCGATACGCAAAAAACCTCGTCAGGAGCGCTTACGCGCCAGAATAAGCGTTTTTCGATCGTGAACGATTCTCGCCGATGACGGTCCCTCGCTCACTCGTCGGCATCCGGAAACGGTACGTCAACGAGGGTGCCGTCGTCGGGGAGCAGACACTCGCCGTCGAACGCCGCCCGCGCCTCCCGCAGAATCGGGGTGGCGTCGCCGGCGTACCGCGAGGAAACGTGGACGAGCGCGAGCTGCTTCGCGTTTGCGCGGGTGGCGATCTCACCCGCCTCGCGGCCTGTCGAGTGGGCTGTGTCGCGGGCGCGATCGGCCATGCCGTCGGCGAACGTGGCGTCGTGAACGAGGAGGTCCGCGTTTTCGGCGGCCTCGACGGTCCGCTCTCGCGGGCGCGTGTCGGCGGTGTACACAAGCTTCCGACCCGGTCGCGCCGGGCCGACGACCTGTTCCGGTTCGACGATCGTCCCGTCTTCCGCCTCGACCGACTCGCCCGCGTGCAGCCGCCCGAACTTCGGGCCGACGGGGACCCCGAGTTCCTCGGCTTTCGGGCGGTCGAACCGGCCGGGCCGGTCCGCCTCGTCGAGGACGTATCCCTGTGATCTGGTCCGGTGGGTCGTCTCGAAGGCGCGGACCGCGTAGCCGTCGGCGTCGAGGGCGACCTCGCCGGGGGCGACGGGGTCGATCCGGACGTGGAAGGCAGGGTCGTGGCCGACCGCGTGCACGAGTTCGTGGAGGTCGTCGACGGTCCCCGGGGGACAGTGGATCGTCAGCGGCTCCGCGCGGTCGTTGAACCCGAGCGTCTGGACCAGCCCCGGGATCCCGAGGACGTGGTCGCCGTGGAGGTGCGAGACGAACAGGTGGTCGATACCGAACCCGGTGCCGTACCGCATCATGCCGCGCTGGGTCCCCTCGCCGCAGTCGAAGAGGAGGCGGTCGCCCTCGCGGTTGACGAACAGTGCGCTCGGCGCGCGCTCGGTGGTCGGGACGGCGCCGCCGGTCCCGAGGAAGGTGACGCGAAGGGACATACCCGTCCTGTGTTCGGCGGTGATAAACTCCTTTCGAGGTGTCGTCGCGTGGTCGACCGGTGTGGCTGCCCGTTTGCGTCGCCCGCGGTCGAAGCCGACATGTGCCCGGCGCGCCGAACCCGACCATGCACGACTCCATCGCCGCGCTCGTTCGACAGGAGGGCTGGCGCGCCGAGGGCGACGCGGCGCGCGTCCACTACGACGGCGGCGGCGATCGATTCGCGGTGGAGTTTTACGCGGAACCCGGTCTGGTCCTCTACTGGACCGTCCCCGCAAAGCCCGGAGCGGCGTCCTCGCCCTCGACCGACGACACCCGGGAAGCCGATACAGCCGCCCCGGTTCCGCGCCGAACCGTCCCCGACCCGCTTCGACGACGGATCCGGGAGGACCTCACCGCCGCCGACGTGGATGCGAGCGTCGAGCGTCGCGAGATCTGATAGCTCCCTGATCGCCGTCTAAACCGCCCGATACCGGTGATTAACGCCGATATGTTTCGGTTCGAAGGAAACCTATTTGCGGCGCTGTCCGATAGGAACGGCAATGAGTAGCGCCGAGTGGGAAGACGACGACCCCTTTGAGGAGCAGCGGGACAAAATCGAGAACCCGATGAAGCGACTGTTCCTCACGTACGGTCGCGACTACCTCCCACAGGTCTCCGTCGGCATCATTGCCAGTATCTTCGCGCGCCTCCTCGATCTCCTCCCCCCGCTCATGCTCGGGATCGCCATCGACGCGGTGTTCTACGAGGACGCGCTGTTCAGCGAGCAGATCCCCCTCGTGCTCCTCCCCGACGCGTGGCTCCCGACCGGACAAACGGAGCAGTTCTGGTTCACCGTCGCCGTCATCGGCGGCGCGTTCGGGATCGGCGCCGGGTTCCACTGGATCCGCAACTGGGGGTTCAACTCGTTCGCCCAACACATCCAACACGACATCCGGACCGACACCTACGACAAGATGCAGCGGCTGAACATGGAGTTTTTCTCCGACAAGCAGACGGGCGAGATGATGTCCATCCTCTCGAACGATGTGAATCGGCTCGAACGGTTCTTAAACGACGGGATGAACTCCCTGTTCCGCCTCTCCGTGATGGTCGTTGGTATCGGCGTCCTGCTGTTCTGGATCAACTGGCAGCTCGCTTTAGTCGCGCTGCTGCCCGTGCCGGTCATCGCCGGGTTCACCTACATGTTCATCAAGATCATCCAGCCGAAGTACGCCGAGGTGCGCTCCTCGGTCGGGAAGATGAACTCCCGGCTGGAGAACAACCTCGGCGGCATCCAGGTGATCAAGTCGTCGAACACCGAGCCGTACGAGTCGGACCGCGTCGACGACGTCTCGATGGACTACTTCGACGCCAACTGGGACGCGATTCGCACCCGGATCAAGTTCTTCCCGGCGCTCCGCGTGCTCGCCGGCATCGGCTTCGTGTTCACCTTCGTCGTCGGCGGGCTCTGGGTGTTCCAGGACGCCCCGCCGGGGCCGTTCACCGGCGACCTCTCCGTCGGGATGTTCGTCGTCTTCATCCTCTACACCCAGCGGTTCATCTGGCCCATGGCGCAGTTCGGCCAGATCATCAACATGTACCAGCGCGCCCGCGCCTCCTCCGCACGGATCTTCGGTCTGATGGACGAGCCCTCGCGGCTCGCCGAGGAACCGGACGCCGAGGAGCTTGTCGTCGGCGACGGCGAGGTCGTCTACGACGACGTGAGCTTCGGGTACGACGAGGAGACGATCGTCTCCGACATCGACTTCACCGTCGCAGGCGGCGAGACGCTCGCGCTCGTCGGTCCCACCGGCGCCGGTAAGTCGACGGTCCTCAAGCTATTGCTCCGGATGTACGACGTCGACGACGGCGAGATCCGGATCGACGGCCAGGACGTTCGCGACGTGACGCTCAAGTCGCTCCGCCAGTCCATCGGCTACGTCGGGCAGTCGTCGTACCTCTTTTACGGCACTATCCGCGAGAACATCACCTACGGCACCTTCGACGCCACGGACGAGGCGGTCCGCGAGGCCGCCCGCGCGGCGGAGGCCCACGAGTTCATCGAGAACCTCCCCGACGGGTACGACACGATGGTCGGCGAGCGCGGCGTCAAGCTCTCCGGCGGGCAGCGCCAGCGGGTCACCATCGCGCGGGCGGTGCTGAAAGACCCCGCCATCCTCATCCTCGACGAGGCGACCTCCGATGTCGACACCGAGACGGAGATGCTGATACAGCGCTCGCTCGACCGGCTCACCGAGGACCGCACGACGTTCGCTATCGCGCACCGCCTCTCCACGATCAAGGACGCGGACACGATTCTCGTGTTGGAGGGCGGCGAGGTCGTTGAGCGCGGGGCCCACGCGGAACTGCTTAACAACGACGGGCTCTACGGCCACCTCTGGGGCGTCCAGGCCGGCGAGATCGACGAACTTCCCCAGGAGTTCATCGACCGCGCTCAAGAGCGCACTGCGAAGCTGATCGAGAACGCAGAGAGCGACGACGACTGATCGGCTCGGACGCCGGCTCCGTCCGATTTCACTGGCTCGCGGGCTCAGCCCGACAGCTGGCTCCAGTCGCCGACGGCGTCGATCGTCGCGGTTTCGGTTTCGCCGGTGTCGGGATCTCCGTCTTCCTCGTCGGAATCGCTGCCTCGGTCATTGTCCGGAGCTCCGTGATACCCCACGACCGCGTCGTCGTCGAGTCCGTTCAAGATCGCGTCTCGAACTTCCCACGGCTCGGTAAATGTCGACCGTTCACACCCCTCAAGCGCTGACTCCAACCGCTCGTCGCCCGCCGCGGTCGCGAGTTCGAACCCACCGTACTGCTCGATCAACTCCGCGGCGGTCACCGGGTACTGGTGCTCCCGGAGCGCCCGTTTCAACGGCCCGAACGTCACCCCGTACGCCCGTGCTTGATCGTCGTTCTCCGTGCTCATGCGTCCGTCTCCTCGGCGGAGGGGATTAACTCTCCCGACGGCGAGCGGGCCTGTTCGCTCGATCTCTCGCCCGTCGCGCGCCGCGACTCGTCGCCGACCGCCGTCGACTCCGGCTATCGGCACCGCGGACCGTCGGCTATAGGGACCGTCCCGTCGTCGGACTGGTATGCACCTCGCGGACGCAACGTGGACCGACGTGCGCGACGCCGACATCGACGTCGCGTTCGTCCCTGTCGGCAGCACCGAACAGCACGGCCCGCACGCCCCGCTCGGCACGGACACGCTCGACGCGGTCGCCGTCGCGGAGGCGGGCGCGGCGGCCTACGAGACGGGGGCCGCCGCCGACACATCCGACACCGCCGATGCCGACGACCGGAGTGAAACCGGCCGAAGTGTGGTCGCGGTCACCCCTCCGATCCCGATCGGCGTCGCCGAGGAGCACCGCGCGTTCGACGGGACGATGTGGGTCTCGCCGGACGCTTTCCGGGCGTACGTCCGCGAGGCGGCCGCGTCGCTGCCGCATCACGGAATCGATCGGGTCGTGTTCGTCAACGGCCACGGCGGCAACGTGGAGGCGCTCGCGGAGGTCGCCCGCCGGTTCTCGCGGGACTCCGACCACGACGGCTACGCGGTCGCGTTCACCTGGTTCGACGCGGTCGGTGAGCACGCGAGCGACATGGGTCACGCCGGCCCGCTGGAGACGGCGCTGTTGCGTGCAACGAACCCGGGCCGCGTGCGCGAGGACCGGATCGACGAGGCCGCCGCGGGCGCCGCCGACCGCTGGGGCGAGTGGGTCTCGGGCGTGAACCTCGCGCACGACTCCGACGAGTTCACCGAGAACGGAGTGGTCGGCGATCCAACCGCAGGCGACGCCGAGCGCGGTGAAGTCCTGCTCGACCTCGCGAGCGACGCGCTCGCGGAACTGGCGACGGCGGTCGTCGATCGGGAAGCGGTTTAAAAAGAATCGAGCGCTGCTACTCCTCGTCTTCCTCGCTCTCGTCGTCGGACGCCTCCTCTGCCTCTTGGAGTGCACCGCGGATCGCCGGGATGGTACCGGTAAGCGAGGCGACCTCCTCGGCGGCCTCCTCGATGTCGGCGACGAGCGACTCCAACTCCTCGATCTCGGCTTTTAAATCGTCGGCGTCCTCGAAGGCGTCGGCGCGCTCGCCGAGCACGTACGCTTTCTTCGCCGAGCGGACGCTGTCGAGCGCGTCGCCGACGTCGAGCGCGGACTTCAGGCCGTTGAGCGCGCCGAGGACGTTGTCCGCGTCCGTTTCCCACACCGCGTCCGGGTCGGGAAGCTCCGCGCGAGCGGCCGCCAGGTGCTCTTCGACCTCCGCGCGGGTCTCTTCCGCCGCCTCGCCGAACAGGTCGTCGTCGTTGAACGTGGACTGGGCCATACCTGAACCGTCGTTCCGACGCCTTTTAAAAACGTGCCCGAAAGCGAAAGTGAAACCGGCGGGCACGGGGTATGGCTCTCGCCTCTGCCGCGACTGGGCGTTCAGTTCCACCCCGATCGAATATCCTCGTCGTCGCCGCCGTCGTCATCGCCGCCGCTGTCGCCGGACGTGGTCACGGATCGGCGATACGCCGCTCACAGCCGCCCGATCAGCTCCGCCGCGAACAGCCCGACGAGTAGCGTTACCATCCCGACGAGGATCGCGAGCGTCCGGAGCCACTCGCCCACGCGCTCGGCGCTCGGCGTCGCGGCGAGCAGCGTCGGTCGGCCGCTGGGGTCGGTTTGGGATGCGGTCACAGTTTCCCGATCGCCTCGACAGCTCCTAAAACCGACTATGAGGGCGGTATAGCGGTCTAAACGCCTCCGTACGGCTATATATGGTCCGCGCCTCGCTGACGGTTCACGCCCGATTCCAGGGGGCTTCCTCGAAGTCGACAACGCGCTCGCCGCGGTCGAGGCCGTCGATCCGCTCGATATCCGCGTCGTCGAGTTCGAGGTCGCGGGACGCCCAGTTCTCCGCGACGTGCTCGGCGCTCGCCGCCTTCGGAATCGGCGCCACCCGGTCTTTCGAGAGCAGCCACGCGAGGCTCACCTGCGCCGGGCTCGCGTCGTGTTTCGCCGCGATCTCCCGTAGCGCGTCCACGTCGGCGACGCGGTTGCGCGCGATGGGGGAGTAGCCGACCAGCCAGTGGTCGTTCTCCGCGGCGTGTTCGCGTAGTTCGCGCTGCTGGAGCAGCGGGTGACACTCGACCTGGTGGGCGAACACGTCGTGATCGAGCCGGTCGATCGCCTCGGTCAACTGATCCGGCTCGAAGTTCGAGAGGCCGATCCGGTCGACCACGCCGTCGTCGACGAGGTCGTCGAGTGCGGGGAGCGTTTCGTCCGGATCGTAGGTGTTGATCGGCCAGTGGACGTACAGTAGGTCGAGCGAGTCGACCCCGAGTCGATCGCGGCTCGTCTTCGCCGTGGCGATCGCGTCGTCGTATGAGAGGTTGTCCGTCGAGAGCTTCGTCGCGACGAACAGGTCCTCGCGGTCGACGTCCGTTCGGTCGATCCCGGCGGCCACCGACGCCTCGTTGTCGTACCCCTGAGCGGTGTCGACGTGCCGGTACCCCGTCTCGATCGCGTGCGCCACACCGGTAGCGCACTCCTCGCCGTCGGCCAGTTTGTACGTCCCGTACCCCAGCGGATCGAACGTGTCGGACATACGCCACAGGGGTTCGGCACCCACCTCAACGTACCGGTCAGGCTCGTCGCGTGGGCACCGTCGTCGGCCGTCGCCGGCCGTTGGTGCCCGCACTTTCTCATTCGAACCCCGGGAATCCTGCTCCTTATTTATATATGGGTGAAGAGTCGGTGGACGTATGTCAACACGAGAAGTTGCGCTACGAAGCACGATCGGCGGCGTTTCGGTGGAAGGACGGCTCCACACGCTCAGCGTCTGGTTCATCCTCGCACTGCGGCTGATGATCGGACTCGCGTTCTTCCAGAGCGGTCTCGACAAGGTTCTCAGCGGCGAGTTCAGCGCCGTGGGGTACCTCCAGAACGCGCCCGCCGCGAACGGCAGTCCGGCCGCCGGCCTGTTCGCCGCGATGGGGGAGAGCGCGGCTTTCGTCGACTTCGTGAACGTCGCGGTGCCGTGGGGTGAGGTCCTCATCGGGCTCGGCGTGATTGTCGGGCTCCTCACGCGGCTCGCCGCGTTCTGGGGCGCGTTCATGATGCTCCTGTTCTACCTCGGAAACTGGGACATCTCGCACGGCTACATCAACGGCGACTTCGCGTACATGCTCGTGTTCCTCTCGGTGGCCGCCTTCGGTGCCGGGCGGATCCTCGGGCTCGACGCCTACGTCGAACAGTACGAGGTCGGCGGTCAGCCCCTCGTCGAGCGGTACCCCTGGACCCGGTACCTCCTCGGCTGAGACAGCCACGATCGCGTCGCACGCGGGCGACTCGGCCGGACCCGCGGACGGCTGATCCAGCTCCGGATCTGAAGCTTCTGCTTTTTTATGTCTCCTCGTTGGCGACGAGCGACTCGTACTGCGCGCCGGTCTGTTTCAGCGTCTCCGTCGAATAGAGTCGCTCGTGCTCGAACGGGAGGTGATCGGTCGCTAACTCGTCGATCTTCGCATCGACGGCGTCGGCCTCGCGACCGTGAATCATCGTGAACAGGTTGTACTCCCACTCCTGGTCGGGCCGGCGTGGTCGGTGGTAACACAGCGTGACGTACGGGAGGCTCCCGACCGCCTCGCCCCGCTCGTCCAACTCGTCGTCCGGCACGTTCCAGACGACCATGCAGTTGCTCGTGAACCCGGTGACGACGTGGTTGACGACGCAGCCGATCCGCTTGATACAGCCGTCGGCGAGCAGGCGCTCGACCGCCCCGAGCACGTCGTCGACAGGAGCGTCGATCTCCGCGGCCACGTCGGCGTAGGGGGCCGCCGACAGCGGGAAGCCGTCCTGGATCGCCAAGAGGAGGTCGGCCTCCAGCGCGCTCAGGTCGCCGCGGGCGTCCTCGGAGATACGGGTGGCGGAGACCGCGGTGTGGTCCGACGCTCGCGGGTCGCTTCGCTCCCCGCTCGCGGAGTCCGAGGCGCTCCGCGCCTCGCCCGACTCCCGCGCGAACCGGTCCCCGTTGACAACGGGGAACTCCAGGTCGATGTAGTAGTCCGTGAGCATCGGGAGGTTCAGCACCTCGCAGCCGGTTCGTTCCTCGATCTCCGCCAGGATCGCGTCGCGTTTCTCGCGGGAGCCGGCGGTGACGACGAACCACTGGTTCCACTCGTGGTCGCGGCGGTAGTTGTGGTTCACCTGCCGGTAGCCGTTGATGACCTCGGCGATCTCGTCGAACCGATCTTCGGGCGCCTGTACGGCCGCCAGCGTCGAGGAGCCGATGACCGGCGGGTTGAGCACCGCGCCGAACCGCCGGAACACTCCCTGCTCCCGAAGGTCCCGGACGCGCTCGAGGACCGCGTCGGCGTCGACGTCGACGCCCACTTCGGCCGCGATCTCGCGGGCGACCCGCTCGAACGGGCGCGGTTCGACGGGGAAGCCGCTCTGGTACTCGTCGATGAGCGCGGCGTCGACCGCGTCGATCTCGGCCCGCCAGTCGGCGTCCAGACTCATTATTCGGATAAGGGGGCGAAGGTATCTACGGGTTTCGAAGGGCGACAGATTCGTCAGTGGAAGGGGTTACTCGCCCGGCAAGCGGCCGAGTCCACCGCCGTCGCGCTCAGTTGGCATCGCACTCAGTCGTCGCGAGGGGACCCGCCCGGGGTCGGTGCGAACGCCCGCGCGCTCGCTTCCAACTGCGTCGTCGAACAGCCGCCCACGGTCGCGGCCTGTTCGAGCGTTAGCGTGCGGGCACGATACAGCGTCAGTGCGGTCGCCACGGATTTGGACGTCATCGGGAACAATTCTTCACTAGGTGGACGAATATATAACTCTAACGGCGTCCAGGGGCGGTTACAAAATCTCTTGGCGAGATAGCACACTGTATTTTATTTATTAGGGGTTAAAATGGGTCATATGTCTATTTATGGTGTGCGACCAGTTACCACGGAACCGGCGCGAGCCGTCCGGTTCACCGGGTTCGTCGCTCGCGCGCGTCGTCGTTCGCCGGTGAGCGGCGGCCGTCTCGCTCGTCGCACGGGACGGCAGTTCGACCAGCCCGTTCCCATCGCACGGGAGCCGAGCGAGGGACTTTTCGTCCGAGGACTCGAACGACGGATATGGCTCAGGCGACCCAGGAGTTCGGCGAGTGGCCCCTCAAGCGGCTGATGACCGAGGTCTGTGGCTCCGGTCACAAATCGGCCGACGACCTGACACGCGCGCAGGCGACCGAGGCGTTCGAGCGCATCCTCGCGGACGAGCCCGACCCGACGACGCTCGGGGCGTTCTGGCTCGCGAACCGCTGGAAGCGGAATGTTCCCGAGGAGCTGGGCGCGTACGTCGACGTGATGTGCGAGCGCGTCGAGTACGCCGAACCCGACGCCGACCCCGTCGACTGCGGCGCGAACTACGACGGCAAGGGCCGCTCTGCGATCCTCGGCGTCGCGGCGGGCGTCGTCGCGGCCGCCGCGGGCACCCCCGTCGTCGTCCATTCCGGCGACCGGGTCCCCACGCAGAAGCAGGACGCGTACAAACACGTCCTCGACGAGCTGGGCGTCCACACCGAGCTAACGCCCACGGACTCCGCCGACATGGTCGACGAGACCGGCTTCGGCTTCTACTACCAACCCGCGTTCAACCCCGCGATCGACGACCTGTTCGACCGCCGCGACCAGATGGGCGTTCGGACGTTCGTCAACACGATCGAGACGCTGGCGAACCCGGCGGGCGCCTCGGTCCACCTCGGCTCGTTCTATCACCTCGCGTTCGCGAAGAAGGTCGTCGACACGTTCGTCGAAAGCGAGTTCCACGACCTCGACCGCGTCCTGATGTTCCAGGGCATGGAGGGGTACGACGACGTGCGCCCCGGCTACACCAAGGTCGCCGAGTGGGACGCCGACGGCGGCGACGGTGAGCCCGTCTTCGACGACTTCGAGATCGAGACCGCCGAATACGGTATGGATGTCGAAGAGGCGGACCTCGCGGTCGACGACGTCGCGGTCGACTCGGCACGCATCACCGAAGCGGTGCTCGCCGGCGAGCGTACCGGCGCGTTCGCGGACGCAGTCGCGGTTAACGCCGCGCTCCGGATCTACGCTCGCGAGGACGCGGCCTCCATCGAGGCCGGCTTGGAGATGGCTCGCGACGCGATCGACGATGGCTCGGCACAGGCGGTGCTCGAAGCGCTCCGAGCGTTCTGACTCTCCTGACTTCTCGCTTTCACGGTCCCGTCTCGCTCCCCCCGTTTCGTCTCTCTGTTTCGTCTCCACGCCGGCGGTTTTTGGGGGAATTTTGGACTGAGTTCGGAAAGCCCACTTAGGTGTTCGTCACCAAGTCTCATCCGCACAGACCCACCATGATCCACGACCCAATCTCACACGAGGTGTTCCCCCAGAATGCCGACGTGTGAACACTGCAACGCGCACGTCTCTGAGCGGTTCGTCCGCGTGTTCTCGGACGCTCGCGGCCGGATCCACGCGTGTCCGAACTGCTCGCCGAACGCCGGTATCGCAGAAGTCACCAGACAACGGGCGCACGACGCCTGATAGCCGTTTTTCGCGTTTCGGTCTCGGCCGCGTCCCAGTCCCGGTTCTGTCCGATTACCGCTCCGGAGCCGGGGGCATCGACCGCTTGTGGACGCTGTGTTCGACCAGTTCGACGACTCGGTCGACGGCCTCGGCTGGCACGCCGAGTTCGCGCACTGTCGCCGCCCGCGAGAGCCCCCCGTCGACGTGGACCGCGAGGATCGCGTCGACGGTGTCGTAGTCGAGCCCCATCTCCGCGGCGTCGGTCTGCCCCTCCCACATACCGGCGGTCGGCTCCTGCATCACGAGGTCACGGGGGACACCGACGTGGGCGGCCAGCTGACGCACCTGCTGTTTGTACAGGTTCCCGATCGGGTTGCAGTCGACGGCCTGATCGCCGTATTTCGTGAAGTACCCGGTCATCGCCTCCGCCCGATTACCCGTCCCGAGCACGATCCGATTCTCGGCGTTGGCGACGAAGTAGTTCAGAACGGCCCGGGTCCGGACGTACACGTTCCCGGTCGCCATCCGGTCCTCGGTCGCGTCGGGGACCGCCTCGAAGAACGCCTCTGCGATCGGCTGGATCTCGACCACGTCGTACTCGATTCCCAGCCCGTCTGCGACGCGCTCGGCGTCGCTCATCACGTCCGGGTCGTTCACCGCGGCGGGCATGGTGATCCCGCGGAGCCCGTCCTCGCCGAGCGCCTCGACGGCGAGATAGGCGGTCAGCGTCGAATCGATCCCGCCCGAGAGGCCGAGTACGGCCCCCTCGGCGCCCGCGTCGTCGACGAGGTCGGCGATGAACGCGACGATACGCTCGCGTGCCGCCTCCAACTCCGAGTCGGAGAAGCGGAGGTCGAGCGGCGGATCGTCCGACAGCAGCACCGACTGGTCCGAAGACTGGCTCATGTACGGAGACAGGGACCGGTGCGACTAATACCTCCCCGTCGGCGCGGCGAAGTGGACGTTCGTCGTTTTTCGCGATCCGAATCGGCCCGTTCTTCTCACTCATCGGCGACGAGCGGGCCACGTCGGAACGTCGGGATGTAGAAGATGACCGCGAACGCGACGAATAGCGTCGCGACGCCCCCGAGTTGCGCTGCCGGATCCGGCGGCGAGAGCACTGCCCCGCCGATGACTCCAAACAGGAGGCTGGCGCTGAGCCAGCCGACGATCCGTTCGCCGCGGGTCGCAGGCGTCGCACGGTCGCCGAGGCGCGGGGCGTACACCGCGTACACGACGAGAACCGGGATCGCGAACAGCGCTGCCCCGACGCTCACGAGCAGCCGCGCGCCGCTGCCCAGGCCCCGTGCGGCCGCGTCGCGGTACACGACGATCGCGATTCCGGCGGCGGCTCCGACGAACGCGACACCGACCGCCGTACCGAGGAGGGCCGTGAACGGACCGAGACTGGCTTGCAGGGGGAACACGCCGTGAGATCCGACGGGGAGAAGTAAATAACCGATCGGCGATTCGGAGGCGACCCGTCAGCGGGGCGTCGGCGTTCGCCGCGAGACCACCGCGAACGACGCCCTCGCCGCAAACGACGGCCCCTTATAAATAGCCCTCGTGAGCGGCCAACAGCAGGCCCTCCAGCGTCGCATCGTTCGTCGGTGGGTCCCGCGCGGTCGCCAGCGCCTCATCGATCGGCACCGCTCGCGGCACGAGGAACTCGTTGCTGTCGGTGTCGGCCTCGACCGGTTCCAGCCCTTCCGCGAACACGTAGCCGCGCTTGTGCCGCAACACGCCGGTCGAACACCACACTTCCTGCAGCAGCGACGTCGACGACGGTGCGAAACCGGTTTCCTCGGCGAGTTCACGGGCGCCGGCCGCGGTGTACGATTCGCCCGCCTCGACGATCCCGGCGGGGAGTTCCAGTTGGGTGTTTCGCACGGTCGGGCGGTACTGCTCGACGAACAGCACCGCGTCGTCGGCGACCGCGATCACGACCGTCGCGGGCGGCAGCTCCGCCCAGTAGTACTTCTTCTCCGAGCCGTCCGGCTGTTCGACGCGGTCGTACCCGCCGACGAACCACCCGGGGTCGTACTCGACGGCGACCTCTCGCACCGGCCACTCCGGCTCGCCGGGCAGCGAGTGCTGCCGCCCGTCCGAGAACGCAGGGAGGTCGCGGAGGTCGGTGGCAACGTCGTCGGCGACAAGGTCGTTGTCGTCACCGACATCGGTGGCATCGCTTGCGGACTGCTCGTCGTCGTTCACGGCTGTCTCACCTCAAGGTAGTACGCCTCGCCCTCGTAGCTCACGCGGACGCCGTCGCCCTCGGCGGCTTCCGGGACCCGCTGTGTGAGCGCGTCCACCTCGTCGAACGGCGTGTGCGTGAACCACTCTTTCATGCCGTATGGACCCATCTGGTACGCTTCAGAGCGGCCGTCGTCGGCCGCGAGCGCACCCATCATGAACGGGTACCGTCGGTCGGTAACGTTGTTCACGTCCGCGGTCGGCTCCTCGGTCTCGATCGGCTCGGCGGTGAGGTAGTACGGATCGCCCGTGCCGAGATAGCTCGGGAGGCCCCCTAACGCGAGCAGGGCGACGACGATCAGCCCGATGGCGATGAGGAGATTCCGGGTGACCGGGCGCATGGGCTCCGTTGGCGCCGCCGACGAATACCGGTTTCGCCGCGACGCTCCCGTCGGCGTCTCTCCGGCTCGGACGCCTCCGGGTTCGGGGCTCCTCTCCGTGGACGCCTCGCCGGCCCGGAGCCTCGCTGCTCCGAACGCCCGCCGCCCGCCGATGCGCTTTACTCGTCGCCTCCCTACCCGTTCCCATGGAGTTCCGATTCGAGCTGGCGCTGTGTGCGGCGCTCGAATCTCCCAACCGCATCGTCGCTCGTCAACTCGGCGCGGGAATCACGAATCCGGGCGGCCGGATCGTCGATGTCTGCGTGCTGGCGCCGGGTCCCGGCTTCGACCGTCGCGCGGCGATCACGCCGCACCGGATCCCCGATCCCGCGATCGAGGCCGCCGTGGGGCCGGGCGCGGCGGTTCCCGTCGCCGACGCCTTCGACCTCCCCGCCGATCGCGCCGCGGCCGTCGTCGACCGCGCGGTCGAGGTCGGCTACCTCGAACGCGAACGCCGCGGCGGTCGGCCGGTCGTGCGCGCCACCGCCCGCTACCCCGACGACTGGGTGGGATCGCTGACCGCGATCGAGAACAAACCCGACCTCGGCACGCCCGGCGAGCTGGAGGCCCAACTGCGGTACGACGCCGCGCTCGAACTGTTCGACGCGGTCGTTCTCGCGACCGCCTCGTACGTCACGCGTGCACACCTCAACCGGATCCCCGACGCGGTCGGCGTCTGGCGGTTCGACCCTGAGACCAGCGATCGCGAGGTCATCCGGGAGCCGACGCCACTCAACCCGACGGCGCCGGGCGTCGAGATCCGCGACGAACGACCGCTCCGGACCGACGTGGCGCTCGTTGACCCCGACGCGAAGGCCCGGAAGCGACGGCGGATCGCCGAGCGCGCGTACGGCAAGGGGTGGCGCCCGTCGCTCCCCGACTGCACGCACGCGACGACGACTCCCGACGGACGCCCGCACTGTGCGCAGTTCGGCCGGCTCGTCGACCCCGGGCGCGACTGCGGGATGGGCTGTGACGCTTACGACCCGGCAAGTGACCACGAGACCGGTCCGATGAGCGACCGCGACGACGACCCGACGAGCGAGCGCGACCGCCTCCGCGACGAGCGAACCGCATGGGTGGCCGAGCCGGACGGCGACGGCCCGCGCCGGCAGTCGGGGCTCTCGCGATTTTGCTGAGGGCCCGTCGATCCACGTGGCAACGCTTTATACGCCGACGGCGGAACGTACGGGTATGGACGAGATCGAAGACGTGTTCGTCGCACGGCTCATGACGAGCGAGCTCCACACCGTGACGCCCGACACGCTGGTCGAGGACGCGGCGGCGGTCCTGCTCGATAACGACATCAGCTCCGCGCTTGTCGTCGACGACGACGGCGACCTCGTCGGCATCCTCACCACCACCGACTTCGTCGACATCGTCGCGAAAAGCCAGCCGAAAGCGGAGACGACCGTGGAGCGGTACATGACTCGAGACCCGATCACGACGACCGCACAGGAGTCGGTCTCCGCGGTCGCCGCCACGATGGTCGAACACGGGTTCCACCACGTTCCCGTCGTCGACGGCAACACCCCGATCGGGATCATCACGACCTCCGACTTCGCCGCGTACGTCTCTTCTCCCGAAACGACCGCGCCGTAGGATTCTCCCGCCTACCTCAATTTCTTCCGTCCGCGTCTGGCGTCCGCGACGCCGTCAAGTGCCGCCCCTTTCTGTGGGGTATTACCCCCGAATCGCCTACCGAACGCATGGCCGACCACCTGCATCTCAACCTCTTTACTATGGCCTCCGTCGAGCACGTCTCGCCGGGGTCGTGGACGTATCCCGGTGATCGATCGCCGGCGTACACCGACCGCGAGTACTGGACCGAGGTCGCCCGCACGGCCGAGCGCGGAGGCTTCGACGCGGTGTTCTTCGCCGACGTCCGCGGGATCTACGACGTGTATGGCGACGACCGCGACACGGCCGTCGAGAAGGCGGTCCAGACGCCGGCGAGCGACCCGCAACTCGTCGTCCCCGCCATGGCCGAGGTCACCGACGACCTCGGCTTCGCGGTGACGCGCTCGACGACGTACACCCACCCGTACCAGCTCGCTCGGGAGTTCTCCACGCTCGATCACCTCACCGACGGGCGGATCGCGATCAACGTCGTCACGTCGTACCTCCAGTCGGCGGCCGAGAACCTCGGGCTCGACGAGCGTATGGATAAAGAGACACGGTACGACCGCGCGGACGAGTTCCTCGACGTCTGTTACGCGCTCTGGGAGGACTCCTGGGAGGACGACGCCGTCGAAGTCGATCGCGAGGCCGGGCGGTACACCGACCCCGAAAAAGTGCACGCGATCGACCACGAAGGCGAACACTTCTCCGTGCCCGGCCCGCACGGCTGTGAACCGTCGCCACAGCGGACGCCCGTCATCTATCAGGCCGGCTCGTCGGATCGCGGGCGGGAGTTTGCGGCCGCGAACGCCGAGGCGGTCTTCGCCAGCCAACCCACCGAAGCGGGCGTTCGCGAGTACATGTCGGACGTGAAGTCGCGAGCGGCCGATCACGGGCGCGACCCCGAGAGCCTCAAGTTCTTCATCGGCGTCGTGCCGGTCGTCGGCGAGACCGAGGCGGCCGCCGAGGCGAAACACGAGGCGTACAAATCTCACGTCGATGTCGAGGCGACGCTCGCACTCCTCTCCGGGTTCCTCGACATGGACCTGTCCGAGTTGGACCCCGACCAGAAGGTCGAACACATCGAGACAGACGCGATCCAGGGAACCATGAACGCGTTCACGAAGGCCCAGCCGGATCGGGAGTGGACCGTCCGCGAGGTCGCGGAGTTCTGCGGCCTCGGCACCACGTCGCCGACGATCGTCGGAACGCCCGAACAGATCGCCGACGAACTCCAGTACTGGCACGAGACGGTCGGCGTCCACGGCTTCAACGTCAAGGAAGTGGTCCGCCCCGACTCGCTGACGGACTTCGTCGACCTCGTCGTCCCCGAACTGCGCGGGCGCGGGCTTGTCCCCGATCCGGACGCGGAGTCGTCCTCGGGTTGCGACGACCAGGGGAGTCGCGGGAAACACACCCTCCGGGAACGACTGCTCGGCGCCGGTCAGTCCGGACTCCGTGACGACCACCCGGCAATCCGGTAACGCGTCGATCCCCCGACCGATTGACGCCGCGCCGATCGTTCGAATCGCCTACCGCGTGCTCATCGCTCCGCTGGTCGCGTCCACCGTCCTCTCGGCTTTATGAATATTTTGCCGCTTCCTAACACGACAACGCCGTCATCCCCGGCACGCTTAAGTAGATTCCGCCGGTGATCTCACGTGACGCTTCGCTTGGAGGGCCGAAGCGTCAGCGGGGACCTATCGAACGCACGCTCGTGCCACCTTTTCCCGGCACGGGCGTGTCGTTCGTCCTTTCAACACTCAATAGCGGCCCGCCTCTCTCACACGCTGAGTACTCCTGAGTACTCCTGAGTACTCCTGAGTACACTGAACATCATCGAGTGTCATCGAACACCGCCACCGGCGACAGGCCCAAGTTCCATCCGTCCGGCCAGTCAGGTATGCCCCTGTTGCAGTTCTCGACGACGCTGTCGCTCTCGCCGAGCGAGCGCGACTCGTTCATCGCGTTCGTCACTGAACGGTACACGGAGGAGATGTCGACGACGGCGGGTCACGTCGCGGTGACGATCGCTGAGAACGACCGGTCGTCGATGGCGATCGGACGGGAAGTCGACGGACCGCTGTTGTTCCTCGACGCCGAGATCCGCGAGGGTCGCCCGTTCGAGTACAAGCGGGCGTTCGCCGTCGCCGTGATGGAGTACGCCGTCACCGAACTCGGAGTTCCGAAGCCGAACGCGAAGGTCGTGTTCACCGAGCACGCGGGCGAGAACATGATGGGACTCGACCGCGTCGGCGGCGACTGGGAGCCCGAGTGACGGACGCCGCTCGTCCCTAGAGCCCCTCGCCCTGATACGACCCCTCGTAGGTTCCTTCGTGGTCGGCGCTGGCGAACACCATCTGTGCGATCCGCGCGCCCGGTTCGATCTCGATGGCGTGGCCCACGTCGAGGCGCCCTTCACCGACGCCCTCGTACCCCGCGTCCCACACCGCGGTGTCGAGCGTACACGAGTTCCGCAGCAGCGTCGAGCGCGGGAGCACGAAGCCGATCCGCGCTTCCGGGATTCGGACCGGCTCGCCGTACCGAACCACATACGTCCCGGGTTCGAGTCGGTAGACCCCCTCCTCGGTCACGAGTTCTCTCCGATCACCGACGCGTTTCCCGTCGCGGCCGATGACTCCCGGCTCCGTCTGTTCGAAGACCGCCCCGAGCGTGAGGTCCACGCCGTTCGGCTGTCGCTGGTCATCGCCGATATCGGCACCGCCCGCTTCGAGCGCCGTCGCGACGGTTTCCCCTGAATCGAACATATCCGCTCGGACCCGCGGACGAGACAAAACGGTGTCGTCCCGTCTGTGACGCGCCGTTCGAACAGTGCGCCGAACCGACCGGCCACGCTTATCGGGCCAGTTGACCGGTGTCGCGCCAGCCGACTCCGCGTCGCGCCCGCGAACCACCGTTGGCGACGCCGATTGACTGGTCGCTCGAAACGGGCGATATCGGTCGATAACGGCCTTTATGGGCCTTATACACTCGTTACGATCATCTGTGCCATGTCCTATGACAACATGACTATTTCAGGCCAATACTTACCGCCATAACCGATCTAACACGGTCGATCTTGGGGAAACTCGCGGGTTTTATATCCACGGGAGAGCCATCTTCGGGTGATATGGGACAAACAATTACCGAAAAGATACTCGATGACCATCTCGTCGAGGGCGAGCTGACGCCCGGCGAGGAGATCGGTATCGAGATCGACCAGGTGCTGACGCAGGACACGACCGGGACGATGGTGTGGCTCCAGTTCGAGGCGCTCGATCTGGACGAGGTCCAGACGGAGCTCGCCGCGCAGTACTGCGACCACCAGACGTACCAGTTCGACTTCAAAAACACCGACGACCACCGCTTCCTCCGCTCGGCGGCCGGCACGTACGGCGCGTACTTCTCCCGCCCCGGGAACGGCATCTGCCACCAGGTTCACAAGGAGAACTTCGCCGCGCCCGGCAAGACCCTCCTCGGGTCCGACTCGCACACGCCGACCCCTGGCGGACTCGGTCAGCTCGCGATCGGCGCGGGCGGGCTCGACATCGCGGTCGCCATGGGCGGCGGCCCCTACTACGTCGAGATGCCGGAAGTCGTCAACGTTCACCTCGAAGGCGAGCTCCCCGAGTGGGCGACCGCCAAGGACATCGCCCTGCACCTGCTGGGCGAGCTGACGGTGAAGGGCGGCGTCGGTAAGATCTTCGAGTACACTGGCTCCGGCGCCGAGAACCTCACGATCCCCGAGCGGACGACGATCACGAACCTCGGCACCGAACTCGGTGCCACCTCCTCGATCTTCGCGACCGACGAGAAGACGAAAGACTGGCTCGCGCGCCAGGACCGCGAGTCGGAGTACGTCGACCTCCAGCCCGACGACGACGCCGAGTACGCGGAGACCATCGAGGTCGACCTCGGCGAGCTCGAGCCGCTCGTGGCTGCCCCGTCGATGCCCGACAACGTCGCCCCCGTCAGCGAGTACGCGGGCACCGACGTCGAGCAGGTCATCGTCGGCTCCTGTACGAACGGCGCCTACGAGGACATCCTCCCCAGCGCGAAGATGCTGAAGGGCCGCGAAGTCGCCAAACAGACCGAGATGATCGTCGCGCCCGGCTCCAAGCAGGCCTCCGAGATGCTGGCCCGTGAGGGCTGGACCGCGGAGATGATGGCGGCCGGCGTCAACTTCTCCGAGGCGACGTGCGGTGCCTGTATCGGCATCGGTCACGTGCCCGCCTCCGACTCCGTCTCGCTGCGCACCTTCAACCGCAACTTCGAGGGTCGCTCCGGCATTGAAGACGACTCCGTCTTCCTCTGCTCGCCCGAGGTCGCCACCGCGGCGGCCATCACCGGCAAGATCATCGACCCGCGCGACCTCGCCGACGACCTCGGCGACCTCGAGGCGCCCGGTCTCGAGATGGGGACGAAGTACGGCCCCGGCATGGGTCGCTCCGACTCCGACATCATTTCGCCCGACGAGGCGATCGACGACGGCCTCGTCAAGGGTCCGAACATCGGCGACGTGCCGATCAAAGACGGTATCGACGCCGAGATCGGCGGTGAGGCGCTCCTCAAGATGGAGGACAACATCACCACCGACCACATCATTCCGGCGACGGCGGACATTCTGAAGTTCCGCTCGAACATCGAGAAGCTCTCCGAGTTCACGCTCTCGCGCGTCGACGACACGTTCGCGCAGCGCTCGCTCGACGCCGACGGCGGCGTCCTCGTGGCCGGCGAGAACTACGGCCAGGGCTCCTCACGCGAACACGCCGCCCTCTGTCCGATGTACCTCGGCATCGAGGCGGTCTTCGCGCAGAGCTTCGCCCGCATCCACAAGGCGAACCTGTTCAACTTCGGTATCGTCCCGCTCGCTATCGACGCGGAGACGTACGAGCAGATCGACCAGGGCGACGACATCCACATCGTCGACGACGTGCCCGCCGGCGTCCGCTCCGGTCAGGACGAGTTCACCGTCAGCGTCAACGACGACTGGGAGTTCACGGCCGAACTCGACGCCTCCAAGCGCGAACGCGAGATTCTCGCGGCCGGCGGCAAGCTCTCGTGGGTCAAACAGCAGCACACCGGCGGCGACTCCGGCGCGGCGCCCGCCGACGACTGAACGCTCGCTGTTCCGCGATAGCGGCTCTCTCGGATCTTTCTCTTCTCCGCTTTTCTCGCGTCTCCCACGCTTCAGCGCTGGCTGCGTGAAGCCGTCGATCGCTGCTGCTGATGGCTGATCGAGAGCGAGAGTTGGTGTCGCAGACCGGTCGAGGGTTTGTTTATAAGTAGTGTGATAGTGTTGCCGGCGGCTATTTATATGTAATCGACGGCTTCGCGGTGAACGCTTCCAAAGCCTCAGCTTCCCGCAACCGCACCCTCACGCCTCCCCAACCTCGCCGCGGCTGCCACGGGCAGCCGCGGGCTCCCTCGCACGCGCTCCTCGCGGCCTATCGGCCGCTCGGAGGCGCGCGCCACCGCGCTTTCCATTTATAAACTATTGTCGCCGCCGCTCATCGCCGTTTAAATATCGTATCACCGCCGACGATCTGCAACACTCATTCCCGCCCTCGTTCGCTCGCCGTCCCGAACCGACCCGCGCTCGACACCGAGCGGTGCCGTCGCTCTGCCTGTGGAGTCACGGACAAAAAACCGCAAAACGCGTCTCGTCGGTCCGAAACCGTGAACCGGCGTTAGCGGGCTGCGGCGGCGACGCGTTCGCGCTCTTCCTTCTGCGAGATGGAGTAGGCGCCGGCGTCGTAGTCGGCGGCGGCGATAAGCTCGTTGGCGAGTGCGTCGGCGGCGGACGTGGTCGACTTGTACGTCGCGCTGGCGACGCCGTCGGAGATGAACAACAGCGCCTGGTCGACGCGGCGCTGGGGCGCGACGTCGACCGCCTTCGGGACGGAGATCCCGCCGTACTTCAGGCGCACGGTCTCCTCGCGGGGCGCGGCGTTCTCGACGGCCGTGACGAGGATCTGGACCGGGTTCTCCTCGGTCCGCTCGTGGATGATGTCGAAGGCGTCGCGGACGATCCGGGTCGCCTGCTGTTTCTTCCCCGTGTTCTCCTCGGTCTGCATCAGGCGGTTGATCAGCCGCTCGACCAGCGAGATCTCGGACTTCTTGAACTGCTTGGACGCGTGACGGCCCATCGTGTGGGCGATCGGCGTCACCGTCATATAGCGCTTCGTCGACGGGTCGTCGTAGGCGATCTCGGTGACGTCCCAGACGCCGAACAGCTGCGCGTTCTCGTTGGCGGCCTCGCTGGAAGCGGGCGCGTCAGGCTCGGGCTCGTCGGCGGCAACGTCCGCGTCGGACTCCGCCTCGGCTTCTTCGCCGCTCATCTGACGGGCTTCTCCGCGTTTCCGCGAACCAGTTCGATCATCGAGACGCCGTTGACCTTCTCGACTTTGTAGTTGACACCAGAGAGGTCGCCCATCGCGCGACCCTTGGCGCCGCCGATCCCGGCGATCGTGACCTCGTCGTGCTCGTCGATGAACGAGATGGCGCCGTCACCGGGACAGAACGCGGTGACCTGCTTCCCGTTCTTGATGAGCTGCACGCGGACACACTTTCGGATCGCGGAGTTCGGCTGCTTTGCCTCGATCCCGACCTTCTCCAGGACGATCCCGCGGGCCTGCGGGGCGCCTTCGAGGGGGTCGGACTTCTTTTTGAGCCCGCGCTCTCGCCGAGCGTACTCGGAGTCGGACCAGCGGCGTTTCTGCCGGTCCTGTTTGAGCTTACGGGCCGCGTATTTGCCGTTCGCCATCGTACATCCACTTCCAAACGAAGCTACTTAAGCGTCGTCTTTCTGTGCGACGAAACGCCCTCAGATCGCTCGAACGGTACCTCTCGTCCGTTCTGAGAGTGTTTCGTCGCGGCGCCGAAACGAAAGGAGGCTCGCTCGTCCCCGTTGAGACGGTAAGCGGACGCGAGAGTCGGTCGTTGTTTCGATCGGTATCGGCCATCGAACGTCCCCGAATGTCTCCGAGCACCCGATGTCGAACCGGTCGCTCGCTCGTTCAGACGCTCATTCAACCGCTCGTCGCATCTCGGGCGTCTTCGATCCAGTCCGGCTCTGAGAGCGTCGCACCGAGGTCGCGGTAGTCGATGTCGACGTCGACGCTGGCGCCCTGCCCGTCGTGTTCGCCCTCCCACGTCTGTTCGAGCCGCGGGACGACGCCTGATTCGGTCACGTACACTGTCGCCGCCGCAGTGTCGACCGTCTCCGGAACGCTCCGCTCACCGTCGAACGCGTCCGCGATGAACCGAGCGGTCCGTTCGCCGCGCACCTCGCTTTCGCCGTCGCTCGTCGGGTTCCACAGGTTCAGCCCTTCGTACTCCGTCTCGCCGGCCGCGGTCTCGCTTTCGACGCGGATCCCCGTCACGACTTCCGCCCGCATCAGTTCGGTGAGATCGTCGCTCGACCGGTCGATCGGCTGGCGGTCGTACTGCGTGCGGTCGCCGATCTGCTGTCGGAACAGGGCCTCGCCGTCGGCGATATACAGCTCCGATCGGTCCGTTTCTTCTCCGTCGGCGATCGCTTGTCGAATGTACTGCCGCTCGTTCTCCAGATCGTAGCTGGATTCGTACTCCTGTGACGGTAGCCACGGCGCCGGCTCCTCGTCGCCGTCATGGTCGGTCTCAGCGGTCGAAAACAGCGTCACGCCGCCGGCATTGACGAGCGCCTCTGTGTGTCGTTCGGCGAGCGTCTCAACGTCCAGCCCATCGCCGTCGCGCCAGTCTGCACCGTCGAACGGTCGACTGTCGCCGCTTTCGCCATTGCCGTCATCATCGCCGTCGTTCCCGTCACCAGCACAACCGGCGATCCAAACGGTGACTCCGGTGGTGGCTCCGGCAAGGAAGCGTCTTCGGTCCATACCGCGAGACACGAGTGCGTCAGCAAAAGGGGCGAGGGTTCCGTCCTCAGGTCAGCTGGATGTCGTCGATGTCGTAATGTCGCTTCGCCAGCGTCCGGGCCACCTCGATGTTGGCCCCATTCGCCCCGATGGCGACGCCGCGGTCCGGTTCGGGGACCTCGACGTACGCGACGCGGTCGTTCTGCTCTGAAATCGTCACGGCGTTGACCGCCGCGGGCGCGAGCGCGCTCGCGACGAACGCTTCGGGCGTATCCGCGTCCTCGACCAGTTCGACGGATTTGCCGAGTCGGCGCTCCGCCTCCTCGACGGTCTCACCGGCCTGTCCGATCGCGGCGGCCATCTCTCCGGCCGGCACGAGGAACACGAGCCGGTCGCCCTCCACGAGGCAGTCTTTTGGCGCCACCCCGGTCAGCTCGTCGAAGCGACCGATGTAGCGTCGCGCCTCGTCGGAGAGCTCGACGTACATTAGTCGTCGCTCACGACGCGCGACCCCATCCGGAGGTCGACGTCGCCGGTGCCGAGCGAGATCGGCTTGCCGGCGATGACGTTTTCGATGACGCCATCGAGTTCATCGTACTCGCCGTGGATCGCCGCGTCGAGCAGATGGTTCACCGTCACCTCGAACGCCGCGCGTGCGAGCACGGAGTCTTTCGACCCAGAGATGCCGTGCCGGCCGATCGAGTCGATCTCACCGTTGTTCGTCATGATGTCGGCCACGAGCATGAGGTGACGGACGTTCACGTCGTCAAGCCCCTGCTCTTCGAGCGTGTTCTTCGTCTCGTCGATGATCGTCTCGCGGGCCGCTTCGACGCCGAGATTGCGGTAGATCTCGTGGATGTTGTTACACGTCGTACGCGAGGCGTCGACGCCCTCGATATCGAGGGCGTCGCCGAACGCCGACCCCTCGGTGTAGAGGACGAACTCCTCGTCGCCGTCGATCTCCTCTTTCCGGATGACGACGCGCTCGATCTCCTCTATCCCCTTGAAGACAATCTCCCGGAGCCGCTCGACGAGCTGGAGCAGCTCGCGGTAGCTCGGTTCGCTCGGTCCGAACTCGACGACGGTGCCCGACTGTCGGGCGTTGACACCGAGGGAGTCCTCGATGGTCTCCGCGATGATCGCCGCCACCTCTGAGGGATCGGAGTGGGTCGGCCACCGTTCGAGGAGCGTGTCGTCGTTCAAGTCGATCCGCACGAGCATGTCGGCCACGTTGGTCGAAACGTCTCCGAGCGCCAGGATGCGCGTCGCCTCGATGGACCAGACGACCTCGTGGGCCTTCTCGCGGTCCGTCGCGTACTCACCGTCGAGGTGGACCGTCATCATCGGCGTGTCCGGCGTCTTTCGGGCGTCCACCAGCTCGATGAGTCGGGGGAGCCCCTGGGTGACGTCGATCTCGGCGACGCCGGCGTAGTGGAACGTGTTCATCGTCATCTGCGTCCCTGGTTCGCCGATCGACTGCGCCGAGACGGTGCCGACGGGGTCGAGCGGATCGACCCGCGTCTCGATGTAGCGGTTCTCGACGCCCGTCGCGATGTCGGTGGCCTGCTCGATAGTGACGTTGCTCTCTTCGGCCTTCCGGTCGAGCGCCTCGTACACTTCCGTCTTGAGACGTGGCGGCAACTCCGTTGCCTCGACGACGGCTTCCATATCTTCGGTGACGTACTCGTACTCAGTCATCGGATTCCACCCCCGTCCCGGTCGCCTTGTTACGACCCGGTCCGGTGTGCTCCGAGAGGTTCGTCGGCGGCACGCGCTCGCCGAGGAACCGCTCTTTCTCGTCTTCGGAGCCGAACTCGGCGTCGACCACGCGGTCGACGATGCCGTCGACGTCGATGCCGTCGCCCTCGCCGGAGGAGACTTTCACGGGCGAGGTGCCGTCCTCGCCGAACTCGAACTGGACGATCCGGCCCGAGGTGTCTCGGACCGAGCCGTCGTACTGCGCCTCCAGCTCGGAGAGCGCGTTGATGAGCCGACGCTGGAGGTAGCCGGACTTCGAGGTCCGGACCGCCGTGTCGACGAGCCCCTCGCGGCCGCCCATTGCGTGGAAGAAGAACTCCTCGGGGGTGAGCCCGCCGCGGTAGGAGTTCTCGACGAAGCCGTGCGCCTCCGCGGACAGGTCGTTTGGACGGTAGTGCGAGAGCGTCCGGTCCTCATAGCCGCGGTTGATCCGCTCGCCGCGGACTGCTTGCTGGCCGACGGAGCCGGCCATCTGCGTGAGGTTCAACATCGACCCACGCGCACCCGAGCGAGCCATCACGACCGCGGGGTTGTCGTCCCCGAAGTGCTGGTCAGCGATCTCACCGGCCGAGTCGCGGGCCTTCCCGAGCGTCTGCATGATCTTCATCTCCAGCGTCTCGTCGACGCCGCGGCCCGGCAGCGATTCTAGCTCGCCGGCCTCGTACGTCGCGATTAGCTCTTGGACGCGCTCGTAGGCGCTCTCGATGGCGTCGTCGACCTGCTCTTCGGCCTCCGGCGGAATCGACTCGTCGTCGATCCCGATCGAGAACCCGAAGTGCATGATCGCACGCATCGCGAGCGATGCGATCTCGTTGATGAATACGCGCGAACGTGTCTCGCCGTACTCCTTGGTGAGGGTGTCGACGACCTCGCCGCCGAACGCCCCGACGGCGTCCTCGTCGATCGTCCCCTCGATGAGCTGGCCGTTCTCGATGACGACGTCGTCGCCAGTCGACGACGAGAAGTACAGCGAGAGGTCGTCGGGAAGCAGCTCCGAAAACAGCGTCTGGCCGGTCCAGTACTCGCGGCCGTCGTCGTCGACGCCGTCCGCCTCGGGCAGCTCGTCGACGCGGGTCGCGCGCAGCAGGTCGAGCGCCTGCGTTTCGGTGAACTGCGGATTCGAGTGGGTGAGCAGGTACGTCCCGGAGATGTGGTCCTGGATCGCGCCGATGATGTTCCCGCCGAATCGCGGCGAGAGGATCTGCTCTTGAACGCGCATGAGGACGCGCGCCTCGGCGCGGGCCTCCTCGTTTTGCAGCGCGTGCATGTTCATCTCGTCGCCGTCGAAGTCGGCGTTGTACGGGGGACAGACAACGGTGTTGAGCCGGAACGTCTTGTACGGCATCACCACGACCTCGTGGGCCATGATGGACATCCGGTGCAGCGACGGCTGCCGGTTGAAGATCACGATGTCGCCGTCGACGAGGTGTCGATTTACCTCCCAGTCGGCCTCGATCTTCTCGGCGAGCTCCTCGCAGTTCTTCTCGGTCACCTTCAGGCGTCGCCCGTCAGGGCGGCGAACATAGTTGGCGCCCGGGTGCGCCTCCGGTCCGTTCCGGACGTACTGTCGCGCCTCCTCGACGTTGCGTTCGGTGACGTTGAGCGTCTGCGTCATCTCCGTCGCGACCCGGTCCGGGACGCCGACCTCATTAAGCGAGAGCGTCGGGTCCGGCGAGATGACGGTCCGGGCGGAGAAGTTCACGCGTTTCCCCGAGAGCGACCCGCGGAAGCGGCCCTCTTTGCCCTTCAGGCGCTGGCTGAGCGTCTTGAGCGGACGGCCGGAGCGGTGGCGTGCCGGCGGCGTCCCGCTGATCTCGTTGTCGACGAACGTCGTGACGTGGTACTGTAACAGCTCCCAGAGGTCCTCGATGATCAGCTGTGGAGCGCCCGCCTCGCGGTTCTCCATGAATCGCTGATTGATGCGGATGATGTCGACCAGCTTGTGAGTGAGATCGTCCTCGGAGCGCTGGCCGTTGTCCAGCGTGATCGAGGGCCGAGTGGTGACCGGCGGGACCGGCAGCACCGTCAGGATCATCCACTCGGGACGCGAGTCCTGCGAGTCGATACCGAGGACTTCGAGGTCCTCGTCAGGGATGTCCTCGAACCAGTCGCGGATGTCCGAGGGCATCAGCTTGTTCATGTCCTCTTCGGTGAGGTCGAGATCGAGCGCCTTCTCGATGGCGCGGCGGTCCTCCTTGCGCGGACGGAACTCGCCGGCCATGATCTCGTTGATCCGGTCGAGCGCGATATCCGTCTTTTCGGCGAGCTCCTGTGGGGAGGTCCCCGGGTCGTCCTCCTCCTCGTCGGGCTGCATCGCGGCGGCGATGCGCTCGGAGTACTCGCCCGAGAGCACGTCTTGGACCTCGTAGTACGTGGTCGGCTTCTCGTGTTTGATGTCCGCCTGCGGCTCGCCGCAGAACGGGCACGTCGACGCCTTCCGGGCCTGCCGAACCGCGGCCTTCAGCACGTCGTGTTGGTCGTCGCCGAGTTCCTCGGCGCGATCGTAGCGGTCGCGGAACTCGTCGCGCTGCGCCTCGTCTAAGGCGAGCTTTCCGCACTCTCGGCACGTCGAGCGAAGCAGCCGCCGGATGAGCTTCGTGAAGCCCACGTGGATGACGGGGGCGGCGAGTTCGATGTGGCCGAAGTGGCCGTTACACGAGCCCGAGTGGGAGCCGCAGGTCCGACACTCCAGGCCGGGGTCGATGACGCCCAAGCGCGGGTCCATCAGCCCCATGTCGATCGGGTAGCCGTCGTCGTCATATGTGTCGGCCGTGATCACCTTCGTCGCCGACATGTCCCGGTACGTCTCCGGGTCCATGAGGCCGAAGTCGATGCCGCCGAGCACTTTCGGTGTTTGCATTGACATTTAAATCGCGTCCTCCAGTTCGAGCTTCGGTCGGATGCCGAGGGCGATCATCTCGTCGAGGAGCAGCTTGAACGCGTAGCTCACCTCGAGCTCGTGGATGTCGTCTTCGTCGCCCGTGACCGGGTCGTACACCCGGCGCTGTTCGCGGTCCTCGACCGCGACGAGACCCGTCTCCGCGGAGACGTGAACCGTCTCGGCGTCAGAGGACTCCAGCAGCCGCTCGTTGAGCACCATCGAGGCGCCGTGACCGATGATCGTGTCCCGCTCCATCTCCCCCACACGGAGTCCGCCCTCGCGGGCGCGCCCCTCGGTCGGCTGGCGCGTGAGCACCTGGACCGGCCCGCGCGAGCGGGCGTGGAGCTTGTTCGATACCATGTGGTACAGCTTGTGGTAGAAGATCGTTCCGACGAAAATCTCCGCGTCGACCTTCTCGCCGGTGACGCCGGAGTACATGACCTCCTTGCCGGAGGACTTGAAGCCGTGATCTTCCAAGCCGCCGCGGAGTTCCTCTTCGTCTTCGCCCTGGAACGGCGTCCCGTCGACGCGCGACCCGCGCAGCGAACCGACCTTCCCGCCGAGCATCTCCAGCACGTGGCCCACCGTCATCCGTGACGGCAGGGCGTGCGGGTTCATCACGAGGTCAGGGACGACCCCTTCCTCGGTGAACGGCATGTCCTCCTGTGGCGCCAGGTGGCCCACGACGCCCTTCTGTCCGTGTCGAGACGCGAACTTGTCGCCCAGTTCGGGAACGCGCTGGTCGCGCACCTTCACCTTCGACAGCTTCGAGCCGTCCTCGCCCTCCATCAGCGTCACCGTGTCGACGACGCCGCTCTCGCCCGAGCGCATCGTGACGGAGGTCTCACGCCGCTTCTGCGGGGAGAGCCCGCCCATGTCGTCGGGTTCCTCTAAGAAGCGCGGGGGGCTGGTCTTGCCGAGCAGCACCGAGGACTCGTCTACCTTCGTCTCCGGATTGACGAGGCCGTCCTCGTCAAGGTGGGTGTACGCGTCCTCACCGCGTGCACCCCGAACGTCTTGGTCGGGGATCTCGAAGCGATCCTCTTGGCCGCCCGGGTAGCGGCGCTCTTCGCCCTCGTAGGTCCGGAAGAAGTGCGAGCGCATCAGCGCGCGATCGACGGAGCCCTGGTTCATCACCAGCGCGTCCTCGATGTTGAACCCCTCGTAGGACATCACGGCGACGACGAAATTCTGTGCCGCCGGCCGTTCGTCGAAGCTGATCTGGTCGGACGTCTGCGTCTTCACCATCGCCAACTGCGGGTAGTGCAGCAGGTGCTGTCGCGTGTCCGGCCGGATCCGGTAGTTCGCGGAGGGGAGCCCGAGCGACTGTTTCATCATCCCCGCGCCCATCGTAATCCGGGGGCTCGCGTTGTGCTCGGGGTACGGGATCATCCCCGCGCCGATACCGAACACGAGCTGCGGGTCAATCTCGAGGTGCGTGTGGTCCGTGGTCACGTCCTCCTCGTCGACGGCGACGAGGATGTCCTCCTCCTCCTCGGCGTCGATGAACTCGACGTAGCCGCGGTCGACGAGGTCCTCGAACTCGATATCGCCGCGCTCGACCGCCTCGACCTCCTCGTCGCCGAGGAGCGGTTCGCCGTTCTCCACGACGATGAGGGGTCGACGGGCGCGTCCCGCATCCGCGTTGACGATCACTTCGCGGGTCCGGTCTTTGACCGAGACGTTCACCATCTCCGAGACGTCGCCGCGTCGGCGCGCCTCGCGAATCTGTTCGGCGAGAGCCTCAGGGTCCGGGTGGGTCCCGACGAGGCTCCCGTTGACGTACACTTTCGCTTCGCGTTCTGCCTGAGCCATATTAGTCGTCCGCCGTCTGTCGTTCGACGCCCTCGATGCCGGGGATCCCCTCGACACCCATCGACGCCAGTTCTCGTTTCAGCCCCTGTTCGTCGTCGACCGTCTGTGAGAGCTCCATCGCCTGCGCGAAGTTCTTCACGAGTCCGCAGTTCGGCCCCTCCGGCGTCTCGGAGGGACAGATGCGACCCCACTGGGTCGCGTGAAGGTCCCGCGCCTCGAAGTGCGGCTGCGAGCGCGACAGCGGCGAGCGCAGGCGTCGGAGGTGCGAGAGGACGCCCATGTAGTCCGTTCGATCGACGAGTTGGGAGACGCCCGAGCGGCCGCCCACCCAGTTGCCCGTCGCGATCGGATGTTCAAGCCGCTCGGTCAGTACGTCCGAGCGGACGACCGTGTTGACCGTGAGCTGTCGATTCCGCATGTTCGCGCGCTCAAGCTGGTACTTCACGTCGCGCGCCAGCTTGTTCAACGCGGTGCGGAACAGGTCGCGCATGAGGTCGCCGGAGACCTTCAGGCGCTTGTTCGCGTAGTGGTCCTTGTCGTCGGCCTCGCGGCGGTTCAAAGCGAGTTCGAAACACGCCTCGGCCATCCGGCAGAGGTAGTACGCCTTGTTGATCCGAACGTCCTCTTCGTCGACGCCCTCCTCGTGGAGGTGCGGGAGGAGGTAGCGGTCGATGACGTAGTTCGCCCGCTTGAGCTGATAGTTTTTCCCCTGTCCGGAGGCGACGCGCTCGCCGAGGGTCTCGATGGCTTCCTCGGTCGTCTGCACTGACGCCTCCTCTAGGTTCTCCAGCATGAACTTCACAATCTCCGGGTCGTCGGAGACTCGGTGAACGATCTCCTCGTCCGACTCCAGTCCGAGCGCGCGGACGAGGGTCACGAAGTCGATCGATCCCGAAACGGACGGGAACGACACTTCGAGCAGTCCCTCCCGGTTGCGCTCGCACAGCACCAGCGCGCGGTACCCGCGTCGCTGGGAGAACGTCTTCGCGACCTGAATCTCGTCGCCGTACTTCGAGTCGTACTCGGCGAGGATCTTGTTCGGTGCGAGGTCTTCCGAGGTCATCAGCACGCGCTCGGAGCCGTTGACGATGAAGTAGCCGCCGGGGTCGACGGGATCCTCACCGATGTCGATGAGCTCCTCGTCGGAGAAGCCGGCCATGTTACACTTGTTCGATCCGACCATGATCGGCATCCGGCCGACCTTCGTCTCGGTCGTGTCGACGACCTGCTCGGGCTCGTCCTCGCCGCCGCGCACGATGGACATCTCCATGAACACGGGCGCCGAGTAGGTGATGTTCCGGAGGCGGGCCTCTTGGGGGTACAGAAGCTCCTCGGAGCCATCGGCCTCACGAACGCGCGGGGTAACCATCCGCACATCGCCGAGTTCGACGTAGACGGGCTCTTGGCCCTCCTTGTCACCGATGTCGGTCTCGATCGTCTCCTTTTCGTCGACGACCTCCTGCATGCCGCGGTCCAGGAAGTTGTTGAACGAGCGGAAGTGGTGTTCGGCGAGCCGTTCGTCCGAGAAATACTCGCGTGAGACCACGCGTCGGTCTTGCCTGTTCATGAGATGACTAATCGGTACACGACCGCCTCGTCGGTCGTGCGGGAGTTTCGAACGATCTTCACCACGTCGCCGACCTCGGCCTCGTCGGGGAGCGCGGGATCCGTGCGTTTGATCTTCGGCAGGTTCGTCCGTTTCACGTCGTACTCTGCCAGAACCGCGTCGACCTCCTCGGGATCGTCGAGTAGGGCGTGGTCCGGGACGAGTTCGTGTTGGCTTACGTCTACCATGGGTGGTGGTTATTGAGAGAAGCTATCACGAGATACTACAGATCGCTATAGGCGCCAACGGCATAAGACTTGCCAAACCGCGTCCGCTGCGCACGGCTCACGACGACGGGGGCGTGCGATACTCCAACTCATGCGGGTCGTACACAAAAGGGTACCGCCGGGTCGGACGACCTCGTCGCCACCCCCTCGGCGATCAGGCCCCTGTCACGACCCCACATCGTCGCCGGCGATGACAAGCCTTATTTGCCAGACAGGGGTACGAAAAGTTGCGACAAGCCCGGATGGTGTAGTGGCCCATCATACGACCCTGTCACGGTCGTGACGCGGGTTCAAATCCCGCTCCGGGCGTCCCCACAGTTCGGGGCGCTGTCGCTGTTTGCCCGGATGGTGTAGTGGCCCATCATACGACCCTGTCACGGTCGTGACGCGGGTTCAAATCCCGCTCCGGGCGTTTTCGACGAACAATTCGACGAGCGTAGCGAGTCGAAATCTTCCGCCTTAAAAAGCGGTCTCGTCATTGATAAACCGCCTATCGACGCTACAGCTCCAACCGCGACCGCAGATCGTCAACCAGCGTCTTCGTTTTCTCGTCCGGATCGTCGTCGGCGTTGACGGGCGTCCGTCCGTCGTACGTCTCATGGACCATCGAGACGCCTTCGGCGAGCGTGTCGAGCCCGTAGCCACCTTCGAGAACGTAGGCGGTCGCGGCGCCGGCATCGTCGGCGACCGTCCGAATCCGGTCGGTCATCAGCGCGTACCCCTCCGAGGAGACGCGCATCCGCGAGATGGGGTCGTGTCTGTGCGCGTCGAACCCGGCGGAGACGATCACGAGGTCCGGATCGAACCGATCGAGTGCCGGGCCGACGGCCTCGTCGATGGCGTGCAGGTAGTCAGCGTCGCCAGCGCCCGCCGCGAGCGGGAGGTTCACCGTTGTTCCCTCTCCCTCTCCGCTACCGATCTCGTCGAGATCGCCGGTGTCCGGGTAGAGCCCCTTCTCGTGGATCGACGCGTAGAGCACGTCCCCGCGGTCGTAAAAGATATCCTGGGTCCCGTTGCCGTGGTGAACGTCCCAGTCGAAGATCGCGACCCGGTTCGCGTCTCCGTCGTCTAGGACGGTCTGAGCCGCGACCGCGGCGTTGTTGAAAAAGCAGAAACCCATGGCATCGCCGACGACCGCGTGGTGACCCGGCGGCCGCCCGAGCGCGAACGGCGTGTGCCGTCCGTTCGCTCCGTCAAGCGCCGACCGAGCCGCCCACTGAGCGAGTCCGGCCGCGGTGAGCGCGGCGTCCCACGTCCCCTCGCTGGCGACGGTGTCGGGGTCCCAGCTGCCGCCGCCGTCGTCGACGAACGTCTTCAGTTCGTCGACGTATCCCTTGTCGTGGACGGCGGTCACCTCGCTCCGGGACGCCGGGTCCGCGTCGGTGTACTCGACGCCGTGCCGCTTGGCGAGCCCTCGGCGGATCGCCCGAAGCCGGTCCGGGTTCTCGGGGTGCCGTTCGCCCGTGTCGTGTGCGAGACACCGCTCGCTGTAACCAAACCGCATCTACCCGAACAGCGCGAAGTACGTCTCGATGTCCTCGGCCTGTACGGTCCGTCGGTCGGCGTGGCGTGCGAGCGTCGCGGCCGCGCTCGCAACGTTGTTCGCGTAGTCCTCTAAGATGTCGGCCAACGCGATCCGCGCGTCGACGCCGACTCGGTACCGGTTGTCGATCCGGAGCCGCGCGATCCGGTCAATGGGAGCGACGGGGAGCGCAAGCTCCTCTCGGCTGATGACCTGCTTGACGCCGAAGTCGGACGCCATTAGCGTTTTTCGTCCGTCCTCGGTCGCTCGTTCTGCGGCGTCGATCGCCAGCTCCGCGCCGTGTGCCTGGATCCGACGGGCCAACTCCTCGGCGGCGTCCGCACTAACGCGGAGCTCCCCGGCGTTCCGCCGGATGATCCCGTCGACCGGCGCGAACGGCAACTCGACACTCATACACACAGTCGCGTCCGTGTACCGTATAACGCTTTCCGTTACCGCCCTCTCCGCGCTCGAACGGCGGCGTCGTGGCTACTCAATGCGTCGATATTCTCGGTCGACTTCTCTGGCTGGCTCCCGTCCACCGCGAGCACTCGCCGTCGAGTCAGAAGACGTCGTCCGCGTGGACGGTCCCGTCTCGCTCGGAACCGCGGACGGTCACCTCCTCGCCCAGCCGGAGATTCGCGTCCGTCTCGACGCTCTTCGTTTGCGTCCCGTCGTCCAACACGACCGGATCGCCGGTCTGGACGACGGTTCCGGTGAACTCGACGGTATCGCCGCCGGCCGGCTCCGCGGTCGCGGTCGCGGCTCCGCCGTTCCCGCCGCTCTCCGCCGCCACGGCCTCGGCGGCCGCTTTGCTCCCGTCGTCGGCGAACGCCCCGAGTCCGGCGTCTGCGGTACCGTCTCCGGCTTCGCCGCTGTCGGTCTCGCTACCTTCCGATCCAGCTGTGCCACTTGCCGCCCCCTCGTCGAGGACGGAGACCGTCGAGCGCCAGTTCGCGGAGGCTTCGAGGTCGTCTTGCCACCCGTCTTGGATCTCCACGTCGGTGAACACAACGTGATCGGCCAGATCGATTTCGGTGTCGGCTTTGTCCCCCCACAGCGCGACGCGGATCTCGCCCGTCTCGTCTTTGATCCGGACGTTCCGGACCTGCCCCTCGCTGCCGTCGTCGCGGTCGAACGTGCGCTTCGGGTCCGTCTCGATGACGCCACCGCCGATGTCGACGGTTTGATCGATCTCTAGGTCGGCGATATCGACCGTCTCCGGAACGTACTCGACATCCTCGTCGACGCGCTCAACGGTGCCGCGGTCGCCCACATGGAGTTCGAGATCGCCGTTCCGCTCGCGGACGTACCCGTCGCCGACCTCCACGACCTCGCCGGCCGTGAACTCGTCAGCGAGGTCGGCTTTGTCGTCCCACAGCGTGACGCGCACGCGACCCGTCTCGTCGCCGACTGTGAGGTTCGCGACCCGTCCCTCGCTGCCGTCGTCGCGGTCAAACGTTCGGACTGAGTCCGTGTCGAGCACCTGCCCGACGAGATCGATGTCGGACGCGCCGAGCGAGAGGTCCTCGACCCGATACGTGTCGAGCACCTGCACGTCCACTTCGGCGTCTTCGTCCAGCTCAACCTTGTTAGCACTCACCTCAAGCCCGCTGTAGCCCTCCTTCGGTCGCCCCATGATGCGGAGCACCTGTCCGACCTCCAGCTGTTCTTCGGTCGCGGTCGCCATCTCGTCCCAGAGCGCGACCCGCACGGAGCCGGACGCGTCCGCAACGTCGACGTTGCAGACGCGCCCCTCGGCGTCCTCACCGTCGCGCTCGAACGTGCGAATCTCGCCGATCGCGGTCACCTTGCCGAGGAACTTCACGTCGTTCATTCCGGGCTCGATGTCGGCGATGGTGTCGGCTTCTTCGTCGCGCAGCTCGTGAGCGATGAGCATTGCCGCGGTCTCCTCGTCGGCGAGCCCACCCATCTGCTCGACTTTGTCTTCGACGGCCGCCTCGAACTTCTCGAACTCGACGTCGGTGTCGAGGTCATCGTAGACGTCCTCTATCACTCCCATACGCGTACCTCCCCGGTTATCGAGTCTGCGGATAAGCGTTGTCCTTGCCCGGGTGTCGCGCCCGAAACCGGGATCGCGTCCGGTCGGTCCCGCGGCGTCGCCGTCGCGGATCGAAGCCTCGTCATATCCGTCCATTGGCCCCGTCGATACAAAAGGTGTACAATCCGAGTCGACCTACGCTCAACGCTTCGCCTCGTCCCGATACGGCGTATGCGACTGTCCGCCACGCGACCCGTGGACCGTAACCGTCTTATGTTCCACCGGGGTACGCTTAGTTGAGTCCTGGTAGGGTAGTGGACTATCCTCCTGGCTTGCGGAGCCAGGGACCGGAGTTCAAATCTCCGTCAGGACGTTCACTTTGCGGCTGTCTCACTTCGTTCAACAGCCGCTGCGTTCTCGTCCTGACGGGCCCCACGCTCGCTGCGCTCGCGTAGAACCCGTCAGGGCGATTTCGGACACACCAAACGGCGAGTGTCGCGAGCGATCCGTGTCGACAGCGGCGGCCATTTATACGGCGGTCGCCGAGGGCCGATTATGGACGAGGATCCGCCGAGCGTTGACGCCGCGCTCCTCGCTGGAGCCGCCCTCTTCAACGAGGGTCACGTCCTCGCCGCGCACGACCCGTGGGAGGCCGCGTGGCTTCCGCTCGACAGTGATGGTGTCGAGCAGCGACCGGGCGCAGTCGGCGACGAGCGGCTGCTTCACGGCCTGATCGCGGCCGCCGCGGCGACTCATCACGCGCGCTCGGGTAACTGGTCCGGCGCGGTCGGCTGCGCGGAGAACGCGGTCGAATACTTGGACGCGATTGTCCCGAATCACCGCGGTGTCGACGTCGGCCCCGTGACCCGGTGGTGCCGGCGACTCGCTGCCGACCCTGAGACGATCGAGCGCGCGGGGCCGCCGCCGCTTCGGATCAACGGTGTGGCGCCCGAGTTCGGCGACCTCGATCTCGACGCGGCACTGCTCGCGGCCCCCGCGCTCGCCGGCTCGGTTGACACGGCTACCGAGGCGACGTTCGAGCGGGCGGCGGTGCTCGCGCGCGAGGAGCGCGGCACCGGCCGGACGACGTTCGCGGAGCTGCTGTTCGCGTTCTGCCGCGAGCCGGAGACACGACCGCAGGTGGCCGCGAGACTCGCCGATCGCGTGGAACTGGCCGACAGAAAGCGCCGCGACGTCGACGACCTCTTTTAAATCTCTCTCAGGCGCCGTCGGTCGGCGTGTCGGGATCGGACGGGAAGTTCGGCTCCGCGGGTGCGTCGTCGACCGCGTCGGCGGACTCGGCCCCTCCGGTCTCGGGTCCGTCCGTCTCGGCACCCTCCTTTGGCTCGCCCTCGAACGTGTAGTTCGCGGAGTTGTCGGCGGGGTCGTACCCCAGCGCCTCACGGGCGCGTTTGATCGAGTAGTACCGCCGATCGTTGTTCGAGATGCCGTAGACGATCTCGTAGCCGTAGTCGGCCTGTAGACACCGATCGAACAGGTGCGCGCAGTCGCGGTGTGACAGCCACATCGCCTGCCCGCGCTCGTACTCGCGCGGCGGGTGGTCCTTCGTGAGGTTCCCGATGCGGACGCAGACGACGCTCATTCCGTGTTGGTCGTGGTAGAACCGCCCGAGCGCCTCACCGGTCGCCTTCGAGACGCCGTAGAGGTTCCCCGGTCGCGGGAGCTCCGTCCCGTCGAGCCGGTAGTCGTCGTCGGTGCGGTACAGGTCCGGCGTCCGGTCTTCGGTCTCGTACCCGCCGACGGCGTGGTTCGACGAGGCGAACGCGAACTTCTCGACGCCGGCGTCGGCGGCCGCGCGCATCACGACTTGCGTCCCGTCGATGTTGTTCCGGAGCACGGAGTCCCACGGCGCCGTCTTCCGGGGGTCGCCCGCGAGGTGGATGACGGCGCCGACGCCCTCCATTGCCGCTCGAACCCCGCGCTCGTCGGTGATGTCAGCGACGTACCTGTCGGCGTCGGGAACCCGGTCGGGGACCTTCGCGGCCGGGAGCGGCTCCCTGTCGAGGAGTCGCCACTCGTAGTCGTCGCCGATGCCGCGGAGGATGGCCTGTCCCACCCGTCCGCCGGCGCCCGTTAGCAGGACCGGCTCGTCCATTCAGTCGAAGGTGGGCGGGAAGCGGGCATATATGCCACGGTTCGACCGCGTACCGGCCGATCGCGGTGAAATGCACCCGAGGAGGGGAGAGAGCGTGAGGAAGGAGCGGTGCGCCGGCCTACAGCTTTTCCCGCGAGATGCTGACCCCGGTCGGGGTGATGACGATCTGATCGTCGCCCTTCTGGACGATATCGCCGTCGACTTCCCGGGCGACCTGCCGGAGCTCGTCGATGATGTGTTCGATCGTTCGGTCCGACGTCGAGTGGCGGGTGATGTCCGCGATGACGAAGTCGCCGTCGTAGACGGCGTCTTTGATCGGGATGATGTCACCCTGGTCGCCGATCTCCGCGATGTGTACCTGCATGCCCGTTTCGGCGTGCGCCTCGGCGAAATCGTCGAGGTCGAGCTCGACGTAATCGTCGACGGAGCGATTCCCGCCGCCGCCGAGGATCTTGCTCATGATGCCCATACACACCACACGAGGAGGTCGGACATTAGTTCTTGCGTCAGACGCTATCGCCCGTCGAGCCGGTCTTGCCACTCGTTCACCCGCGAGAGCAACTCCACCGGCGCGGTCTCGGCGAGATCGACGCCGCGTAGCTCCTCGATCACGGTCGCCATCTCGGGATTGGGACGGTCGCCGTCGCTGTTCCCATCGCCGTCACTGTCGCTGTTCCCGTCGCCATCGGTCCCGGTGTCCCCGGTCTTCTCGGCCGCGCGTTCCGCCGGTCCCGCACCGTTTTTGGGCATCTCGGCTGTCCCTCGCGGTTCGGATCCGGCCCCGCCGTCCCCGTCCGCGAACGAGCCGGATGAGAGGTCGAAGACCACCTGTTTCGTCCCGGCGCCGACGGGGGCGTCCTCGCCGCCGGCACCCCTTGTACCGCCACCCCGCGACCCACCCTTCGCCTTGATCGCCTTCTCTTCGCGGAGCCGGTCGAGCACTTCGTCGGCGCGGCCGACCACGGGGGTCGGGACGCCGGCGAGATCGGCGACGTGAACGCCGTACGAACGGTTCGTCGGGCCGTCGCGGACGGTCCGGAGGAACGTCACGTCGCCGTCGCGCTCGTCGACGGCGACGTGGACGTTCGCGACGCGCGGGAGGTGGTCCGCGAGCGTCGTCAGCTCGTGGTAGTGGGTGGCGAAGAGCGTCCGCGCACGCACCTCGTTGTGGAGGTACTCGGTCGCGGCCCACGCGATGGAGATGCCGTCGTAGGTGGCGGTGCCCCGGCCGACCTCGTCGAGGATGACGAGCGAGTCCGCCGTCGCCGAGTGGAGGATGTTCGACAGCTCCTGCATCTCGACCATGAACGTCGAGCGCCCCTGCGCCAGCTCGTCGAGCGCGCCGACGCGGGTGTAGATCCCGTCGACGATCCCGACCGTTGCGGCCCGCGCGGGGACGAACGAGCCCGCCTGTGCGAGCAGCTGGATCAGCGCCGCCTGCCGCATGTACGTCGACTTTCCGCTCATGTTCGGTCCGGTGACGATCAGGAATCCCCGCTCGTCGTCGAGCTTGAGGTCGTTCGGCACGAAGTCCGTCGTCCGCTCGACGACGGGGTGTCTCCCGGCGTCGACGTCGAGCCGGCGCTCCTCGGTCAGCTCGGGACGCGTCCAGTCGTTGCCGGCGGCGTGGGTCGCGAGCGAGGCGAGCGCGTCCAGCTCGGCGACGACCCGGCCGACGTCTTGGAGCAGCGCGGCGTCGTCGGCGACGCGCTCGCGCAGTTCCTCGAACAGCTCGTACTCCAGTTCGCCGCGGGCCTCCTCTAACCGGAGCACCTCGCGTTCGCGCTCCTCCAACTCCTCGGTGACGAACCGCTTCGAGTTCTTCAGCGTCTTGATCTCACGGTAGTGCTCGGGCACCTGATCCGCCACCGACTTGCCGACCTGGATGTAGTAGCCGTCCGTCTTGTTGCGGTCGACGGTGACGTGGTTGAGTCCGTACTGGCGCTTCTCCCGCTCCGCGAGCGTGTCGAGCCACTCGGCCGCCGTCTCGTGGCTCGCGATCAGCTCGTCGAGCTCGTCGTCGTACCCCGTTCGGAGCAGTCCCCCCTGCGTTTTGGTCTTCGGCGGGTCGTCGGCGAGCGCGTCCGCGAGTTCGGTATGAAGCTCACGGGCGCGGTCGCGGTCGAGATCGCGGAGCACCGCGGCGACCGGCGAGTCCGCCAGTGCGGTTCCCTCGACGGCGTCGACCATCGCCGGCACCAGCGCGAGGGTGTCGCGCACCGAGAGGAGTTCGCGTGCGCCCGCGCTCCCGCTCGTCGCCCGCGCGGCGAGACGTTCGAGGTCGTAGGCGTCCCCCAGCGTCTCTCGGAGCCGATCGCGCGCGAGGGCCGCCGACGCCAGCGCCTCGACTGCGTCGAGCCGTCGGTCGAGCGTTCCGCGGTCGCGTCGCGGTCGCGTGAGCCACTCTCGGAGGAGTCGCCCGCCAGCGGCGCTGACGGTGTGGTCGAGCGTCTCGAACAGCGAGCCGTCGCGGTCGCCCCGCATCGTCGCGGTCAGTTCGAGGTTGCGCTGGGTCGTCGCGTCGAGTTCGACGTGGTCGCCGTCGCCGTAGGCGGTCAGCCGCGTCATCGACGCCAGCACGCCCGCGCCCGTCTCCTCGACGTAGCCGAGGACGGCGCCCGCGGCGCGGAGCGCCAGATCGGAATCGATGCCGACGCTGTCCGCGGTCTCGCGGCCGAACTGCTCGCGGACCGCGTGGCTCGCCCGTCCGGGCGCGAACGCCTCCGCGTCGAAGACGGAGAGCGACCCCGACAGGTCCTCGCGAACCGCACCGAGCAGGGCGTCGTCGTTGCGGACGCGTGGTCCCGGCAGCACCTCGGCGGGGTCGAACCGGTACAGCTCCGCCCGCAGATCGCTCACGTCGTCGAGTTCGGTGACGAGGAATCGACCGGTGGTCACGTCGGCGAGCGCGAGGCCGTACGGACCGTCCGGGCCAGTCGCGTCACCGTGGACCGCGCTGTCGTCGCCGTTTCGTGCCCCGCCACGAACGATCGCCGCGAGGTATCGCGCGTCGTCGTCGGCCGTTTCGAGGAGGGTCCCGGGCGTGACGACGCGGGTGATCTCGCGAGCGTGGCCGTCGGCGGTCTCGTACTGGTCCGCGACGGCGACCCGGTATCCGCGCTCGACGAGCGCCTTCATGTACGGCGTCAGTTCCGTGAGCGGAACGCCCGCCATCGGATACGACGAGCCGTGCGAGGACTTCTGTGAGACGGTCAGATCGAGTTCGTCGGCGACCAACTCGGCGTCGTCCGCGAAGAACTCGTAGAAGTCGCCGCACTGCATCGCGAGGATGTCCGCGTCGGTCTCGGCTTTGAGATCGAGGAACTCCCCGACGATCCCCGTTGGCATACGTCCGTACTCCCGCCGTCGGCGCGTAAAACCCTACGGGTGTGACGCGAGGAGAGTGTGACGAAGCGTCATCATCTCTCGTTTGGTCATTCGACCCTGTTTCGGCGAGTCACAGTCCGGTGGACGACTCCTGAGGCCCCGAACAGGAGGGCGAACAGGACCGCATACGCGTACCCGGAGATCCCCGCGAACGGGACCGTACCGATCCACGCGGCGCCGGCGAGCAGTCCGCAAACGATCGCGAGCCCGACGTAGTACTCGCTCCAGGGGATCTCGTTTTCCGAGACGACCTCTAGGTACATCTCCAACTGGCGACTCTCCTCGGTCAGCGAGACTATCCCTCGGTTCGGCTCGTACGCGATAAACCCTCCCTCGGCCAGTTTTGGCAGGTGCGACTGGTGGAGCGCGGTGTACACGCGCTTGCGCTGTTTGTAGGTTACCTCGTTGATTTCGAGGCCGTTCTCCCACGCCGCCAACTGCTCGGCGATGTCTCTGACACGCGCGTCGTCGCCGTGTTCTTTCAGGTACGTGATCACGTTTCGCCGACGGCGATTGCTCAATGCGGTGAACACCTCGTCGCGTGAGGGACCGTCGTCCTCGTCCGGGGCCGTTTTTTCCTGGCCGATGAGTTGGGGTGACATGGCTCGGTTGGAGGGATCTCTCTATACGCATTGGTACCAGAGAACATATCATTTTCCATTATAATTTTATACAATTCATTTGTATATTGACACCTCGTTAATACTGTGTTACAGTCAGTATGTTCTGTGATTATGCCATCTCTCGGATCGTCCTCCCCGAGCCGTTTCGCGGGATCACTGCTTTCGTGTCAGTTGGGTATCTGTTAACGACTCGTCGGATCCGTTCGTGTCGGGATCGGCGCCGCGGGAGGCGGTATGGCGTTCATACATACGACCGATCGGCTCCTCTCGTGAGGAATGACGACGTCACACGACACCCGTCTCGGTCGGCTCGGCCGACTTCGTCGCCCCGAGTACACCGGTGTGAACCGCTGTCTTCCCTGTACCGCGGTCAACGTTGCGATCGCGGTCCTTGGCGCCGCCGTGCTCGCCGCCGTCGGTGCGATCGAACTGGCCGCGCTCGCCCTCTTGATCTCTCTCGTGGCGATCTGGCTGCGCGGGTACCTCGTTCCCGGCACGCCCGAACTCACGAAACGCTACCTCCCCGAGCGCGTGTTGCGGCTGTTCGGGAAGGGTCGCGAGCCCACGCCCCCGGCCGCCGTCGACGCGGAGTCGTACCTGCTGTCCGCGGACGTGCTCGTCGAGACCCCCGACGGGACGGACCTCGCGTTCGCGCCGTGGTTCGAGTCCGCGTGGCGGTCGCACCTCGTGTCGCTCCGTGACGGGATCGATGTCGGTGCCGACACCGAACTCGCCAGCGACGCTGCTTCCGAGGACGGCGACATCGCCGCGCTCGCCGCGCTCACCGGCGTCGACGCCGCGTCCCTCTCTATCCGTTGGCACGAGGGCGCCGCCGTCGCCCGCGCCGACGGCGAGCGACTCGGGCACTGGGAATCCCGGGCGGCGTTCCTCGCCGACATCGCCGCCGATCGCGCACTGGCCGACGAACTCGACGACTGGACCGATCTCCCGCTCGCGGCGCGCAGCGGCGTCCTCGGCGCGGTCCGACTGTTCGTTGAGGACTGCCCGACCTGTGAGGGATCGGTGGAGCTCGAATCGCGCGTCGTCGAGTCCTGCTGTACGACCCGCGACGTGATCGCCGGGCGGTGTGCCGCGTGCAACGCGCGGCTGTTCGAGATGGACCTGCCGCCGTCGCTCGCGGCCGACTCGGCCTGACGACCGTTTATAAACGTCGTCGCCCTGTCTGCCGGATCGCGCTTCGCGCACGCTTGACTCGTTAACTGTTTGAAGTCTCGATAGCTGACACAACCTGACTCGGCTGCGGTCAATGCAGATACAGCGATGGTCTGTTGCGGGAGTGGGTGTTGCAGACCATCGACGGCGATGTAGTTTATAAATAATCGCGGGCGTGGCGACGACCATTTATAAATGAACGACCGCGGTGGCGCGCTCCGGTGAGCGCCCGGAAGGGCGCGAACCCGAGCGCGAGGGAGTCGCGAGCGGAGCGAGCGACGAGGCTGGGGAGGCGTGAGGTGTGGGGCTGTGCGGTGCGGTTGAGCCGTTAGCACCGTTTCTGCCACGATCAACGACTGATACACAGCCGACAGCAACACCACTCACTCACTTATAAACGACCACCCCAACCCACTGACGCACTTACTCCCGAAATCAATCAGGAAGCAGACACGCTGTCTCGGCTAATTCTGGGATTAGTCGGAGAAAATAACGTATCTCCTGTGCAGACTCCACACTCCGTATTCAGAACGGTAGCTGTATCAGCGTCTTCGGATACCAACAGAGCCATTCTTTATAAATAGGCGCTCGCGAACAGCGTCCGACGCGGCCACCCGCGGCGTTCGTTTATAAAACACGTCGCAGGAGCCGCCTCCGTAGCGACCGTCACCGTTGCCGCCTCAGCGACGGCCGTCGCCGCTACTCACCGCAGGGAGCGCAGCTGCCGGACCACAGAGAAGCGGTTGACCCACAGCTGGTACGCGCCCGCGGCGGCGAATCCCGCGAGGAACACGCTCGTCCACAGGATCGGGTCGATCGCGGACACGACTGGCGCGCTGAGAAGAGCCGCTAACACCACGGTCAGCGAGACGACGCCGAGCGCACGGTACAGCTCCGACCACGTGACGCCACCCGTCGCGACGATCTCGGTGTACAACGACACGTCTCGCGCGTGCCGCGACAGCTCGATCGTCTGCGCCTCGCGATCGTACTCGATCACGCCGAGCGCCTCCAATTTCGGGAGGTGCGTTTGGACGAGGGAGGTGTACACGCTCTCGCGGCACCGCTTCGGCGGGGGATTCTCGCCCGTTTCGCGACCCGCGACGAGCGTGGAGAGCTCGTGAACGGTGACGACGCCGCCGACGCTCCCGAGCTGTTCGAGGGCTTGCCGGCGGCGCTCGTTCGCGAGGATCGTGTACACCTGTTCGGCCGGAAGGACGTTGGATCGGAGTTTCATGGATCATCCTCCGACGCCCCGCTGAGGCGAGCCGTCGGTCGTTGCCACGCTATCTCCTGTTGAGGGCATATGTATGCGTCAGCTACCCAAATTTCGGCCGGATCTTCGCCGAGTTTGAATGAGTGGAAACCGCCAAAAACCGATAGACTGAGAGCCGATTCGATCAGCTTTTAACCACCGATTCGCTCCGGTCCCGCCAGCGTGACGGCACGGATCTCGTACCGCCTCTTCCGCCGGTAGTACGGTATTCCTGTCGCCGCTTTTGCCCCGAGTAGGTCGGTCGAACCGCCGATCGAACGGCCCGTTCCACCGGATCGAACGACCCGTTCTACCAGATCGAAGCCGTCGTTCGACAGTGACGTGGCTGCTCGTAACTACGTCGGTATCCCGCTCAGGGAGGAGTAACCGATTCCGCTTCCGGATGGCAGCGTGGTCGGACACAAACCAATCATGAACTCGGACACCAACAACATCGGACTCTCGCGGCGCAAAGTGCTGGTCGGTCTCGGGGCGGTCGGCGTGGCCTCCGCGGGTGCGGGACTCGGCACCACGGCGTACTTCTCCGACGAGGAGTCGTTTGACGGTAACACGATCACCGCCGGCGAGCTCGACCTGTTCGTCGACTACGAGGCCTCCTACGACAGCGACGGCGCGGTTGACAACATGGCCGACAGCGCGTCCGGCACGCAGGACGGCGAGCCCGCCGGGATGTTCTACGACTTGCAGGACGTCAAGCCCGGCGACTCCGGCCACGTGGAGTTCTGCTTCCGGATCGTCGACAACCCCTCGTACATGTGGGCATGCGGTGATATGACCCAGGCGGAGAACGGGATCACCGAGCCCGAGGGCCTAGTTGACGACACGCCCGAACTCGGCGAGCTCGGCGATGCCATCGACGCACGGCTCGTCTACTGCGAGCGCAACGATGGCGAGATCGTCGAGGGCGATGAGATCGTCTCCGGCTCGCTCGTCGACGTGTTCGCGGCGCTCGCGGGTGGTGCAGCGCTAGACGGTGACGGCACCGCCGGCCTCATGCCCGGAGAGCAGGGCGCCTACGACACCGTCGTCGAACCCGAAGAAGGAGAGAACTTCATCACGGGCCCTTGCGTGTGCCTGTTCTGGGAGATCCCCACCTCGGTCGGCAACGAGATCCAGTCGGACTCGCTGACGATGGCGCTCGAGTTCCACGCGGTCCAGTCGCGCCACAACGACGGCTCGGCCAACCCGTGCACGCCCACGATCACGACTCGGACCGGCGAGGGCTTCGCCAAGCAAGAGGAGTTCGACACCGAACAGGAGACCTCCTTCGCCCGCGGCCGCCACGGGAACAACGGCCCCTCGGGCTCGTGGGAGGTCGCGGTCGGCCCCGACGTCGGAAGCGCCGACACGGGCAACTACGTCTGGACCTCCGGCAACACGGTCCCGTTCAGCTACACCTACGACGGCAGCGGGAACGCCTCGTTCACCCTTGACGGCGTGACCGTCGGCAGCGGCATCCCCGCCCCGAGCGGCAAACTCGCGATCACGACGAAGGCCGACGAGGCGACGGTCTCGGTCGCGAACCTCGCGCTCGACCTGGACGGCGTCCCGACCGCTCTCAGCGGTCCCGACGCTATCTCGGCGTCCAACGACGGTCCCGACCGCGAAGTCACGTACCTCGTGTTCGACACCGACGCGGCCGATGTCGCGAACGCGTTCACCGTCAGCGGTGACGTGACCGTCGACCTGCAGGGCGACTACAGCGGCTCCGAGGAGGGCGTCGCCTTCGACATCAGCGTCGAGTAATCGCGCGCACCGCGCCGCTCCCCCGGTCTGCCCGGGTGACATCACCACAACACAATCACAAATATGACACAAGACAACAAACTGACCGGGCTTTCGCGGCGCAAAGTCCTCGCCGGCCTCGGGGCCGTCGGGGTCGCGTCGGCGGGCGCTGGGCTCGGCACGACGGCGTACTTCAGCGACGAGGAGGGCTTCAGCGACAACCGGATCGAAGCCGGGACGCTCGACCTCAAGCTCGACTACAAATCGACGTACCTCGGCGGCCCCGGCCGCCTCGACCACGTGCAGTCGATGGGCTACCCCGACGCCGAGGACCTCGGCGACGGGCGATACCTGCTCGATCAGGCGCCCAGCCCGGCGGACATGCAGGCGTGGGAGGACCTCGTGCAGAGCGAGCAGTTCGACTTCTGTTCGCCCGAGGCCGACCAATACCTCGTCAACGGCGACGGGATTCCGGTGTTCACGCTCGACGACGTGAAACCGGGCGACTCCGGCGAGGTGACGATCAGCATCCACATCTGTGACAACCCGGCGTACCTCCGGCTCTCCGGTGAGATCACGGAAAACGATGAGAACGGACAGACGGAGCCCGAACTGGAGGCGGAGGGCGAAGACACCGACGGACTCGGCGAGCTCGCCGACGCCATCGAGGTGTGCGTCTGGTACGACGAGGACTGCGACAACGTCTACGAGCCCACCGGTACGGGCCAGGGGAATGAACTGGAAGTCGCGCTCGTCAGCGACGTCTCCGGCTCGATGGGCGGTTCGGCGCTCGCCGCGCTGAAGACCGCGGCCACGACGTTCGTCGACAACCTGTCGTCGCCGGACGAGGCGGCCGCGATCTCGTTCAGCAACAGCGCGTCCACCGATCAGGAACTCACGACCGACTACCAGGCCGTCAAAGACGCCATCGACGCCTACACCGCCGGCGGCGGGACCTCGATCGCGGCCGGGATCAACGAGGGTCGTGACGAGCTCCTCAACGGCGCCGACGCCACCCCCGGCGCGTCCAAGGTGATGATCCTGCTGAGCGACGGGAACTCCAGCGCCTCGGCGGCTATCTCGGCCGCCAACGCTGCGAAGAGCGCGGGGATCCGTCTCTTCACCGTCGCGCTCGGCAGCGCGAACACGAGCCTCCTCCAGAGCCTCGCGACCTCGCCCGACGACGCGTTCGTCGCTCCGGACCCGGAGGACCTCGACACCGTCTACGCCGAGATCGCTCAGATCGTCCTCGACGGCGAACAGAAGATCATCTCGGGGACGATGGCGGAAGTCTTCGCGGAGCTCTCGGAGGGCATGATCCTCGACGGCAACCGTCAGGAGGGGGGTCTCCAGCCGTACCCCGGCGCGACGACTCAGTGCATCGGCTTCGAGTGGGAACTCCCGTTCGACGCCGGCAACGAGGTACAGAGCGACTCGCTCGCCTTCGACATCGCGATCGAGGCCGAGCAGAGCCGGCACAACGACACGCCGTTCGGGAACTCGAGCGCGTAATCCCTCGACGGCGCACGTATTCGACCACATACCAACACCAATCATACTCAAACAATGACCAATCAATCCAACAGAATCAGCGGCCTCTCGCGGCGAAAAGTGCTCGCCGGACTCGGCGCCATCGGCGTGGCCTCCGCGGGCGCGGGCCTCGGCACCACGGCGTACTTCTCCGACGAGGAGAGCTTCACCGACAACACGCTCACCGCCGGGAACCTCGACCTGCTCGTCGACTGGCAGCAGACGTACGACTTCGGCGACGGCCACCAGTTCGTCAGCGCGCACCCCGACCACGACGGCGACGGGGAGCAATCCGTCGAGATCGACGGCGAGGTGTTCAGCTACAGCGACTTCCCGGACGAGGACGACGAGGACAGCAACGGCGCGAACCTCCCGGTGTTGACCTGCGAGAACATCCCGCCGCTCTCGGAGGCCGACTTCGGCACTGATCCCGTGACGGGCGAGGCGATGGAGACGCTGGTGCAGCTCACCGACGTGAAGCCCGGCGATTCCGGCGAGGTCACGTTCTCGCTGCATCTCTGTGACAACCCCGGCTACATCTGGATGCAGGCGGACAACGTCACCGACGAGGGCGGCGCCGCCACCGAGCCCGAGCTGCTCGTCGACCCCGACAACCTCGGGGACCTCGGCGACGCCATCCAGGCCCGACTCTGGTACGACGAGGACTGCGACAACGTGTACGACCCCGCGGAACCGATCGACATCATGCTGACGCTGGACTTCTCCGGCTCCATGCTGTACAACCAGTACGGCGGCGTCGTCAGCGGCGACGAGATCCAGATCAACGGGACTACCTACAACGAGACGACGAAGATCGACCTCGTCGAGCTCGGCACCCGCCAGTTCGTCGACTACCTGCAGTCGCAGAACTCGGACGTGCAGGTCGGCGTCGCGTACTTCGACGGCGAGGGCAGCGACGACACCGAGCCCCGGACCGGCGTGTTACAGCCCCTGACCAGCGACCTCTCGGTCGTCGACGGTGCGCTGTCCGACCTCCGGCAGAAGCTCGCGAACGTCGTGAGCGGCGGCGCGGGATCGACCCCGTCCGACGGCGACGGCGACCCCGACCCGTTCTCGAACGCGAACAGCATCGCAACGGGCACCTACATCGGTGAAGGCGTCGACGACGCGCAGGGCGAACTCGACGCGAACGGCCGCGCGGGCGCCGAGAAGCGCAACATCGTCCTCTCGGACGGCGAGTCGTTCAACGGCACCGGGAGCACGCAGTTCTCGTCGCCGACCGGCGCCGCGGACGACGCGAGGGCGGCCTCGCCGAGCCCCGCGACCGACGTCTACACGATCTCCGTCGGGAGCGCGAACGACGGCGTGCTCCAGTCGATGGCCGGCCCCGCCGGCGGATCGGGCGGCGACCTGACGTTCTTCAGCGACGTCGACGACCCGCTCAACATCCCGACCGTGTTCGGCAACCTCGCGGCGCAGACCGTCCAGGAGAAGGTCATCATGGACGGCTCCCTCGGAAACATCCTCGCCGCGCTCGCCGACGGCAACGGGATCCCGCTCGACGGCAACCGCGCGACGCCGTACGACGAACTCGCGGACCCGGCCGACGACCCGAACCGCGACGCGTTCCGCGGCGACGGCGTGATGCACTGCGTCGCGCTCTCGTGGGAACTGCCGTTCGAAGTAGGCAACGAGGTCCAGGGCGACGCGCTCGGCTTCGACCTCGGCTTCTACACCGAGCAGGAGCGCCACAACGACGGCGCCGGGCCGGAACAAACTCCCGCCTGATCGACCGCGAGCGACGGGCGATCGGCCCGTCGCCTCTCCATCACGGCTCCCCCACGCCGGTGCGTCGCCGGCCCGCGCGTTGCGGGCCCCGACGACGGTTCGACTCCGTCGGTGGGCGTTTCCCAACGAGGGACCACTCATGACAGACACCACAACCAACTCCGTTCGACTCTCGCGACCTCGGGCCCGTCGGCGATACCCTCGCTTCCCCCGCTCGACGCCGAAACGTCGCGGACAGGCACACCCTGCCGCACCGGTATGACGAGTCTGCCGGCGTCGTCGCGCGCGGCGTCTCGGGGGTAGGTCACGCATACATAGGGCCGGAGACGGCGTTGAGAGATGACAGACGAGCGGCCGTCCGAAGCCGACACGAGAGACACGAATGAGAAACGAAGAATCACAACTAACGCGGCGGAAGGCCCTCGCAGGCGTCGGAGCCGTCGGCTTCGCGACGATGGGGATGGGACGCGGCCGCCCGACGGCCAGCTGGGACGAGTACACGAACTACACGTACGCCGCGTCGGACACGCCGACGCGGCTGCTCGTCGGCTGGCGGAGCACGTACAACGGCGACACCGTCGTCGACGGCCCGATCGAGCCGATCGCGGACCGGCCGGCGGACGTTCGACTGATCGACCTCGACGACGTCCTCCCCGGCGACACCGGTAGTGCGAGCGTCGGACTCCGGCTGGAGGACCCGGGCGCGATGACGCCGGAAGGCGCTCGCGTATGGATGCAGATCGACGCCGAGCTTGCCGGTCCGGACCCGGAGGCGAGCCGCGCGCTCGCCGACCGGATCACCCTCGACGTCCGGTACGACACCGGCGTCCTCGGCGTCGGCCGCTGTGCCGGCGCCGAAGACGAGTTCGCCGACTTCGGCGAGTCGATCTTCTCCGGCACGCTCGGCGACCTCAGGGCGGGCGACGGGCCGTCGTCGGGCGTCGCGCTCGACCCCGGACTGTTCGACAACGGCTGTCTCGGCCCCGACGAGCGGCGATGTCTCACGTTCGTCTGGGCGCTTCCGCTCGGGGAAGGGAACCGCGGACAGGGCGGTGCGGTCGATTTCGACGTCGCGTTCCGCGCGGTGTCGTGTGACCGCTCTGAGAACCCGTTCGAGACCGACTCGACCGGATTCGACTCGACCGAACCCGACCCGACCGACGCCGAGGTGGCCTGATGAGCCCCGATCGATCCGGGTCCCGGCACGCGTCCGGGGTGAGCCGCCGCCGCCTCCTCGCCGGTCTCGGCGGGGTCGGCGCGGTCGGAATGGCCAGCGGGGCCGGCACGTTCGCGTACCTCTCGGACCGCGAAACGCTCGCGAGCAACGAGATCGGTGCCGGGACTCTCGAGTTGCAACTACTGATCGGCGACCAGCCTATCGAGGGACCGGTGACGCTCGATGTCAGTGGGATCGATCGTGGGGCGTCGGGAGACAATACGGTCAACCTCCGCATCCGAACCAACCCCGCTCGGGTCTGGCTCGCAACCGACTGCCCCAAGCACGGCGACGACCTCGCCGAGGCGCTCGAAGTACGACTGACGGTTGACAGTCGATCCGTCTCCGGTAGCTGGCAGCCGTTTGCCTCCTTCCGACGGTCGTTCTTCGATGGACTCCGCCTCGACGACGGCTGTCTGCCCCCGGACGTGGATGTCCCGGTCACGCTCCACTGGCGGCTCCCGGCGGATGTCGATGACTCTCTCGAAGGATTGCGGACGGAGTTCACCTTCGAGCTGTACGCCGAACAGTGCCGGCACGTCTCCGAGGACGAGGCAGCCACGTCGAACCCGTTTGCGGGACGTGTCTGCGACGGACCCGACGAGCCGGAGGAGTGCCTGAGCTGTGAGGAGTTCGGGAAGGCGGACGATATCGACGGGTCCCTCGAAATAGATGACGTCATCGACCTCGTCGAGCTTCCGTCCGACGTCGGTCCGCACTCCATCGTGATCACCGATGCCGAACACAAGGATGACGGCGAAGCAGTCGGCGTCGCGTTCGATCTCGTTGATGGCGACGGGAACCCTGGGCCCGACATCTGTCGGGTCGAGGTCAAGGGCGGACCGAACACGAAGCCGTACGACATCGAGCCGCCGCGGTCCGTCATCGGTGAGATACTGCAGGCCCCAGAGGCGCCCGGCAGCTCTACGGCGGGACTCGCTGGCATCAGCAACGTCGTGATATTCGTCTGCGCTGACGGCGAGCCGGCTGCTCCGGACGAGAAGCACAAAGAGAAGAACCCCGGCAAGCCGGACAAGGAGAAGAGCCAATGAACCTACCAGTGTCACTCAAAACAATCGCAAACGCACTCGGGATCGTCCTGTTGATCGCCCTCGTCGCGCCCTTCGCGGTGTACGCAGTACCGGGCCTCGTCGGCGCAGAATACAGTTTCGTGGTGCTCACCGCGAGCATGACGCCGGCCATCGCGCCGGGCGACGTGGTCATCGTCGACGAGCGCGCTCCGGCCGCGATCGCGACGGGGGACGTCATCACCTTCGTCAGAAACGGTAACGAGGTTCCGGTGACACACCGCGTGATCGACGTTGTCGACGGCCCCGCCGGGGTCGCCTTCGAAACGCAGGGTGACGCCAACGGCGGCCCCGACGCGTCGCTGATCCCCGGCGAGAACGTCCTCGGCGTGGTGGCGATAACGATCCCGTACATCGGATACGTCGTCCAGTTCACCGACTCGCCGCTCGGCTTCGCCGCGCTCGTCGTGGTTCCGTTTGGGCTACTGGTGCTCTCTGAGCTCTGGACGCTCTTCCGCGCTCGCGACGGAAACGCCACTGACGGCAGCGCCGCCTTCGACGGCGACGAGGAGAGCGCCGTCGCCGGAGTTGGGGCCGGGGCCGGAGCCGCTGGCGCCGGAGCCGCTGACGCCGGTGTCGCGACGGCGACCGACCCCGACGCCGCCTCCGGCGGGGTCTCCGTGGACTCGGTCGTCGGCGCCGGCCTGGTGCTGGCGGCGTTCGCGCCCTACAGCGTCTACGTCGCTGTGCAGCTCCGAACCGCGCTCGCGATCACGGTGGCGATAGCGACGACGGTGCTGCTGCTCGCGGCCCTCGCGATGTGGGCCGCCGCGAGCGGCGTCTTCGATCGCTCTCGCTCGTCGGGAACCGGAACCGCGACCGAGACGGGCACCGTGGCCGACACGGGCGCCGCGACCGATTCCCCCGCCGTGACCGCCCCGGACGAGCCACCGATGGCTACCGACGGCGCCGGGGAGGTGGACTGATGGCCTCGATCCGGCGGCTGTCCGTGATCGTCGTGGCCGCGATGGTGATTGGCAGCGTCGCGTTCGGCGGCGGATACACCCTCGCGCTGTTCACCGCGACCGCCGAGGTGTCGGGGAGCTTCGAAACGGCCGAGGAGTTCTCGGCCATTGAGCAGGAGCAAGGGTTCCAGGTCGCCGTCGCCGGCGGCACCGGTGACCAAACCGGTGGCGACTCGAACGCAACGACGAACGAGACGGTCTCCAACGAGACGATCTCCAACGAGTCGATATCCAACGAGACGGCTTCGAAAGAGGCCTCCAACGAGACCGTTCCGCCCGGCAACGACTCTGCCGGTGACGGATCGTTGAGCGACGACGACGCTGCCAGCGACCCCGAGGTGTCCGACACCGAGGCGAACGAGTCGCCGTCGTCGTCGGATGATTCGTCGGCGGATGATTCGTCGGCGGCTGATTCATCGGCGGCTGATTCATCGGCGGATGATTCGTCGGCGGACGAAGAGACCGCGGCGGAGGGGGGTGACGACACCTCCGGTGAGACCGCTGACGACGGCACCGATGCGACAGATCCGTCCGATTCGTCCGACCCGCTCGCTGAGGAGCCGTAGTCATGGGCCCACGGCTCCGGTCCAGCTGTCGCGGGCGTCGGTTTCTCCCCGGTCAGCTGACGGCGACCGGTCGATCCGAACGTCGGTTCGGCTCGAAACTCACCGTGCTGTTGCTGCTGACGGCGCTGTTTCTCCTTACGCTGCTCGTCGGGGCCGCGCGCGGAATCGCGTAGCTCCCACGGCAGTTATGTACCGGGTGGACGAAGCCTCACGCAGACAGTCATGGTCGCGCTCGACGCGTTCGCATTCGTTTTTATCGCCGGACTCATCACCGCGCTGGCGACCGGCGTCGGCGCGCTTCCGTTCTTCTTTTTCGACTCGATCAGCGACCGCGGGAACGTCGCGCTCTGGGGGTTCGCCTCAGGGATCATGCTCTCGGCATCGCTGTTCGGCCTCGTCGAAGAGGGGCTCGCAGAGGGATCGATCTGGCAGATCGGCGCCGGGATGTTCGCCGGCGTCGCGCTCGTCGTCCTCGCTCACGAGGTGCTGATGGACGCCGACGTCGACCCCCGAGAGTACGAGGAGGCCGACTTCAAGAAGCTCCTCTTGATCCTCGGTGTTCTGACCGTCCATAGCTTTCCCGAGGGGATCGCCGTCGGCGTCTCGTTCGCGGACCTCGGGCTGGAGGGCGGCACGCAGCTGTTCGGGTTCACCGTTCCCCTGCTCGCGGTGTTCATGACGGTCGCGATATCGATCCACAACGTCCCGGAGGGCACGGCCATCTCCATCCCGCTGCGGGCGATGGGCGTCTCGAAGTGGCGGATGGTGTGGTGGTCGGTGTTCTCCAGCCTCCCGCAGCCGATCGGCGCGGTGATCGCGTTCGGCTTCGTCCGCTACGCACGCGAGTTCCTCCCGTACGGCTTCGGTTTCGCCGCGGGGGCGATGATCTACCTCGTCGTCTCCGAGTTCATCCCCGAGGCGCTCGAGACCGGCGCCGACCTCCCTCGCGGCGGGAAGCCCGTGCTCGCGGGCGGAATCGCGCTCGGCGTCGCGTTGATGATCCCGCTCGCGCTCATCTGAGACTCGGTCACTCTCCGCCCAGGCCGGAAGTCGCGTTTGTCCCGTCCGGCCCCGACGACCCAGGGGCGTCACCGTCCGGATCAACGATCCGGTACGCGAGCGCCACCGAACCGAGCGCGAGGACGATCCCGCCGATCACGTCGGTGAGCCAGTGGATGCCGAGGTACATCGTCGCGATCACGACCGACGTCGAGATCCACGCCGCGATCGGTGTCCACAGCGGGTACTCCCTGCGGGTCAGCGCGGCGAACGTGAGAACCGTCACCGACAGCGACGTGTGCAGCGACGGGAAGACGTTCGCCGCCTCGTTCACCTCGCTCGTCAGCGCCATGAAGTCGGGGTTGTGAGTGAATAGCAGCGAGGTCACCATGTCGGGCATCAGGTTCCGCGGACCGTGCGCGAACACGATCGTGTACAGGACGAGCCCGATCGCGTAGTTGAGCGCGTACGCGATGACCAGTCGGTTCAGCATCTCCGTCCGGGGAAGCGCGAGGTACGCGAGGAACGGGAACGAGACCAGGAACACGTACCCGTACACGTACACCCACGAGAAGTAGATCGTCAGCTCGGGGACGACGAACGTCGCTTGCACCCACGCGACGAAATCGCCCTCCAGCGCGTAGATGAATCCGGTCATCTGGAGCCCGAACAGCTCGGACACCGTCTGTAACGACCCCCGACCGACCGCGCTCGCGAGCAACACGATCCCTAACGCCACGAGCGAGTACCGAATACGCCACAGTCGCGGCACGAGCCCATCCCAGAGCCCGTACAGCCGTCGGGGACCGATCACTGTTACCCCCGCGACGAGCAGCATCGATCCGACCCACAGGGCGAGCCGCCCGACGACCGACACCAGCGGGTTCATTGGTCCCGCGAGAGCAGCCGTCCGTTCTCCCCGAATCGGTACCCGGCCTCTCGAAGTTCGTCGCGGGCCGCCTCAACGTCCACTACTCCGTCCTCGCCGAGGAACGGGTGGACTGGGTCGGTGCCGTCTTCGCCCCACTGGAGCCCCTCAGGAACCCATTCCGGTGACGCGGCGAGCGGCGATGCCGCCGGCTGCGCGTATCCCTCGAACGCGTCGTCGACGAGCAGCGGCTTATCTACCAGCGATGCGAGCACGCCCCGGAATCGCGGGTTCGAGAGCGGCGCGCGTCGCGTGTTGTACCCGATGTGGTAGAACGCGGCCGATCGTGTGCTCACGAGCCGCGCGTCGGCTTCTCGTCCCAGTCGCGGCACCGAATCCGGTCCGAGGTTCGAGATGGTCGCATCCGCGAGGCCGTCGCCGACGGCTTGGACCGCGGCGATGTCGGAGGGCGAGACCTCTACTCGGAGCCGATCGAACGCTGGCTTGCCACGGAACCGTTCCGGAATATCGTCGGCTGAGCCGCTGCCGGTTGTGTCGCCGCCGCTGTCGCCGTCTCCAGTGGTCTCGTCATCGGTGGTCCCGTCACCGGCGGTCGTGTCTGTGGCGCCATCGTTACTAACCGTCGCGTTGGTCGGCTCTCCACCGCCGCTGGCCGTCGCGTTGGCTGTCTCTTCGCCCATCTCGGTTTCCGTTTCGGTCTCGTCCTCCTGGCCGGCCCGCACGAGGAAGTGCTCGGTGTTGCGCTCGAAGACAACCGACTCCTCGGCTGTCACCTCGACGAGTCGCATCGGTCCGCTTCCGACCGGATTCTCGTTGTTCGACACGACGGCCTCGGTCGTCTCGCTGTCGAACTCGAAGCCCGCGATCGTCGCGACCGATGTGCGATCGCGCCAGATGTGCGCCGGGAGGATCGGAACCTGTAGGGCCCGGAGGCCGACTCGACGGGAAACGTCCTCAAGTTCGAACCTGATTGTCTTGTCGTCGACGGTGGTTACAGACCGAACGAGCGACGTTCGGCCGCGGAATCTCGGGGCGGGGACGGGGCTGTCGACGTTCCCCATCGACGTGTCGTGGAGGAACTCGTAGGTGAACACCACATCGTCCGCGCGCACTGCCTCGCCGTCGTGCCACTGCGCATCTCGGAGGGTGACCTCGAACGTCTCCGGGCCGATTCGCTCCCACCCGGCGGCGAGCCACGGGATCGGCTCGTCACCGTCCATCCGGACCAACTGGTCGTACAGCAGCGAAGTGAACGTTCCGTACCGCCGATACTCGGGCGCGATCGGGTTCCAGTTCTCCGTGACCCGCTGGTCCGTCGTCACGAGTTCCAGCGTCGTTATATCGGATTCGTCCCCGTCTTCGTCGGTATCCGCGTCGTTGGTGTCCGGATCGTCGGCTGTCCGATCACTGGCCGCCCGACGCTCCAGCCCGAGCAGCCCTTCGATCGACAGCGGCTGTTGTTCTCCCCAGCCGTCGAACCGCTCGTCTCGGATCGCGGTGAGCGCGTCGGGGAACGCGACGACTGTGAACGGCTGGCGTTCGATAAGTGCCTCCTGCAGCTCTGCGACGGCCGATAGCCGGCGGTCTCCCTCGGCGACTCGCTGCTCCGACAGCAGCTCGTCGACGCCGAAATCGGTGAACCCGAATGGGTTCTGCCACCCCGTCTCGGCGCCGAACCGAGAGTGTGTGAGCGAGTACAGCGCGTCCGGATCGAACGGCTCCACTTCCTGGAACTGCCCGACGTAGATGTCGAAGTTGTGGTTGAGGAGCACTCGCCGGCGCAGGTCCCGCAGGCTCATCGTGTTGATCTGCATACCTATCCCCACCGCCTTGGCGTTCTCCGCGAGCTGTCGGGCAATCCGGATCCCGTTTGGGTCGCTGTCGGCCGGCGTGGTGTTGATCTCCAACGAGAGCTGCTCCGGGCGGCCGCGTCCGGCGATGTTCCGTACTCGACCGATACAGCCGGCGCTGAGGGCTGCAGTACCGACTCCCGCGAGCGCCTTCCGCCGGCTGATCTGCCGCGTCATTCGTTCCTTGCTGTTTCGCTCCCGGCGTATATCTCTTCTGTGGTGCACCCGGACCTCCCCCATAATCCATCGATCTCGCTCTGGACCCTCCGGAACCGACGTCAGATCACGTCGGCGAGCGGCAACAACAGCCCAACGGCCCACGCAAGGACACCGACGACGAGCACCGGATCGTCGTCGGCCGCCCGTCCGACCGCGACGATTCCCAGCGCGGCCAACATGGCGACACGGTGGACCATCAGCTCGGGCGGAATCGCGACACCGAGGGCGGCGAAATCGACGACGAACCCCATTCCGAGTCCGACGGTCACGCCGAGGAATGCCGCCGTCGGATCGGTCCGCTCCGCTCCGCTGACGACCAGCGCCGGGAGCCCGACGGCGATACCGAGGTACAGGGGGGCGGCGATCGCCTTCGGCGGCAGCGCTGGGTAGGCGGTCTCCAGCGCTACGCCAGCGACGCGAATCCCGATCAACACCGCCGCGAGCGCAACCCCGAGCAGGGCGGCGTCCGCATGCCGCGCACCTTCGCGACGCGCGCGGTATCCCAACTCGACCGCCGCGGTCCTCGTCTGTCGACCGAGCAGTGCGCCAGCCAGCGGGACGAGCACCGCGAGCTCGACGACTGAGATCCACCCGTCGCTCATCCCCCCTTCGATCCCCCGATACTCGCGACCGACCGCCTCGGCGCCGTCGTTGCCGATGAAGTCGTTTTCGAGTCGCACCGCCGGATCGTTGATGTCGGGGACCGTATGTCGGAGCCGGAACCAGTCGTAGTACTCCTCGTGGACTTGGACCGCGGTGTACGCGCCGTCCGGGGACTCGTAGGCCCGAATGTGATCTCGCGAGCCGAGGTACGCGCCGTCGTGGCGCTCGAAGGACTCGGTCATCCAGACACCGCTGTCGGGGCCACGGAAGTACGCGTAGCGGGTCGAGCTGTGGGCGTCCTCCCAGTCACGGGTGACGATCTCGCGGATGTCTTCGGGGTCCGCGTGGGCCTCCGTGTCGTTGGTCTCACGCCAGTCGGCGTCCGACCGACCGTCGAGCGCCTCCCGAACCGTCTCCCCGTCTGCGTGAAAGACGACGTTGATCGCGAGCGTCCGACTGCCTTCCGCGGTGGTTCGGCTCGTGTACGGCCAGACTCGGTAGTCGCCGTCGACCTCCATGAGCGCGTCGTCGCCGATTGCGGGGGTCGGCGGCTCCGTTCCCCCGGCGTCGAAGAACCCGGTGAGCACGAGCCCGACACCGACGACAACGAGGAGCGCCACGATCACCGCGTTCCGCTGCATGATCCCGCGGAGGAGGGCCGACTAAAAACATGTTCGGGTCGGTGTCACCGTACTGTCACTCCGCCGCTACCCGCCGTCATCACGTCCACCCCGCCGCATCCACCGTCACCACGTCTCCACGAACCCTTCTCGAATGTCTTCCGCACAGCCCTCGCAATCAGGGTGCCCGGGATCAAAACAGCTCGGGCGCCCCTCGGCGTCGACCGCGACTGACCGCCGCTCCGCGTGCCGCCGGCAGACGATTCGGGCCCGGCCCGACTCGTCCGCGGGGAGATCGTACCGATCAACGCCCGCGCTGTCGCCGTCGGAATCGTCGCGTCCCTCGGCGTACGCTCGCTTGGCTTCCTCGAACTGCTTGCCCGCCTTTCGGAGCTGTTGGCGGATGACGTGTTCGAGCCGGTCGTCCATACGCCCCGTTTCGCCGCTCGGGATATAGGTCCGTTGCCGGCGACGCGCGCGTCAGCAGCGATTCTGATCCCCGTTTATAAATCGGACTCTTGATCGCTCGACCCTCGTTGCGTGCGGGTGATTCACGCGGTATCGTTCCACTCGAAACGAAGCCCGCGCCCGGCTGACGCGCGTCAGACGCGGCGGCCACAGGGAGACGTGCCACCGATCCGTCCAGATCGCGAGACCGTGCGGAGAGCACGTGTATAGGGCAAAACCGTCCACTTTCACCGCGCTTGCGGGATTTTTAATACCGTGAGGAACCAACCGTCGTACGCCTCCCATTGAAACACGACCGGAGGCGGAGATACCCAATGAGCGAACTGCGACAGGAAGCGGAAGCGATAGCGGAACAGTTCTCGGACCACCTCGATGTCGACGCCGACGACGTCGAAGAGCGGTTGGAAACGCTCGTCGACGAGTACCGCGTCCCGCTCGACGAGGCGCGACGGAGCGTCACCAACAGCTACCTCGAAGACGCCGGTATGGAGCGCGACGAGCTCGGCCGCGGCGGCAGCGAGTCGGTGCTCGTCAACGACATCGACGAGGACGAACAGTGGGTCGACCTGCGCGTGAAGCTGGTCGACCTCTGGGAGCCTCGCAGCGACTCGATCTCACAGGTCGGGCTCGTCGGCGACGAGTCCGGCACGATCAAGTTCGTCTCGTTCAAGACGTCGGAGCTGCCCGAGTTGGAGGAGGGCGCGTGCTACGAGCTCTCGAACGTCGTCACCGACGAGTACGAGGGCAACTACTCGGTGAAGCTCAACCGGACGACGCAGATCACGGAGCTCGACGAGGAGATCGAGGTCGGCGACAACGCCGACACCGTCGAGGGCGCCCTCGTCGACATCCAGTCCGGCTCCGGACTGATAAAGCGCTGTCCCGAGGAGGACTGCACCCGCGTCCTCCAGAACGGGCGGTGCTCGGAGCACGGTCAGGTCGAAGGCGAGTTCGACCTCCGGATCAAGGGCGTGCTGGACGACGGCGAGACCGTCACGGAGATCATCTTCGACCGCGAGGCCACCGAGGAGCTCACCGGAATGGGCTTAGAGGAGGCCAAGGACATGGCGATGGACGCGCTCGACACCACCGTCGTCGCCGAGGAGATGGCCGACGACGTGCTCGGGCGGTACTACCGCGTCACCGGCCCCACTTTCGGCCGGTACGTCCTGGTCGACGAGATGGAGAACCCCGGTGCCGTCGACGTTGAAACTGCGCTGATCGAAGCGAGGTCGATTTAAATGAGTCAGTCTGCCCCCACCCGAGAAGTCGCCCGGCGCGTGTTCGCGAGCGAGTTCAACGACGCCGGCTTCACGTTCACCGAATCCGATGACGAACGAGCCCCCGTCTACCTCCTGCTCCCGACGGGCGAGTCGTCGAACCGCGTGTTCTTCGTCGGCACCCTCACCGAGAAGGAGGACGTCGGCGAGGAGTCCGAGTACTGGCGCGGCCGCATCGTCGACCCGACGGGCACGTTCTTCGTGTACGCCGGGCAGTACCAGCCTGAGGCCGCGTCCAAACTCCGTGATCTGGAGCCGCCCGCTTACGTCGCGGTCGTCGGGAAGCCCCGGACGTACGAGACGGACGACGGGACGGTCCGCGTCTCGGTCCGCCCCGAGTCGATCACCGAGGTCGACGCCGACACTCGTGACCGATGGGTCGCGGAGACCGCGCGTCGAACGATCGAGCGCGTCGCCGCCTTCGACGACGACGGAAACGAGTACGCGCGGATGGCCCGCGAGGAGTACGAACTGGACCCCCAGACGTACAAGGCCGCGGCGCTGTCGGCGCTCGAAGACCTCGACGACGGCGCCGGTGACGAACTCGCCGGCGACACGGCTGCCGAGGGCACCCCTGCCAACGGCGAGGCCGCCACGAGCGACGAGTCCGCCGACGGTGCGGCCGACGCGACGGACTCGGCTGACGCGCCGGAACCGTAATCGACGCCGTGACTGTGGACCGGGGTGCGTCTGCGCCCGGGTTTCATTATCAACCCTGCGACCGTCTGACAAACGTTTAAGTATTCTGCCGGACGAACGGTCCGGTATGGGCAACAAGAACAAGACGATCTCGTTCCGCGTCAACGAGGACGCGTTCGAGACCCTCCGCGACATCGCCGAGGAGCGAGACATCTCGCTGTCGGCGGTCTTCCGGGACTACGTGGAAACGCTCGTTGCCCACGACGGACAGGTCCGGGTCGTTCCGGAGGCCGAACTCGAAAACATGGGTGGGAGCGGCGAGTCGTTCCCCCCGAAAATCGAGGTCCCGAAGAGCTTCGTGCGCGAACACGAGCGGCTGGAGCTCGAAGCCGACCATCTCCGCGAGCAGTTAGAAGAGCACAAACGCTACGTCAACTACCTCCGCGAGCAGCTTGAAGACGGTGACGACGACGTGATTCAGCTGGAGGACCTCGACGGCGAACCCGACGAGCCTTCCTTCCGGCTCGGGTAGGATCCGTACCGTTTTCCCGCCGATCTGCGCTCATCTCCGCCGGAGCGGACAAATCTGTGCTCCGTGTCCGAGCCGTCTCTTAGTACCCCAGACCGAACCGTTCGTCTGTGATCGGATCACGGGCAGCGCTCGCGATCACAGCGGTTCCGATCCGATGAGAAACTGTCCCGTTTGTTCGTTACTGTTCGAGGAAACGCCGATGTCGACGAAAATATTGCCGCATAGCCGGGATATCTTTTAGTATCGTTTGATTCTCTCCCGGGCTGCTGGACAGTTACTTACTCGTCACTCTGATTTCTGACTATAATAAATTATTTACGAAAACAATATTACCCGGGCGCCGAACCGTTTGCACATGAACAGGTGGGTCCGACCGTGAGCGTATTCGACAGAGCGTACGACGATCCGGTCCGCGTGCTCGACGAGGACGGCCAAGTCGTCGGCGACGTCCCCGACCTCGAGGACGGGGAACTCGTCGACATGTACCGGCACATGCGGCTCGCCCGTCACTTCGACGGACGAGCGGTGAGCCTCCAGCGACAGGGGCGGATGGGGACGTACCCCCCGCTGTCGGGACAAGAAGGCGCCCAGATCGGCTCCGCGACGGCGCTCGCGCCGGACGACTGGATGGTCCCCTCGTACCGCGAGCACGGCGCCGCCCTGGTTCGCGGACTTCCGCTCAAACAGACGCTGCTCTACTGGATGGGTCACGAGGCCGGCAACAAGGCCCCCGAGGACGTGAACGTCTTCCCGGTCGCCGTCCCTATCGCGTCGCAGGTACCCCACGCAACCGGCGCGTCGTGGGCCACGAAGCTGCGCGGAACCGACGAGGTGTTCCTCTGTTACTTCGGCGACGGCGCGACGAGCGAGGGCGACTTCCACGAGGGCGTCAACTTCGCGGGCGTGTTCGACACGCCGACCGTCTTCTTCTGTAACAACAACCAGTGGGCGATCTCCGTCCCCCGCGAGCGCCAGACTCGGAGTGCGACGCTGGCGCAGAAGGCGGAGGCGTACGGTATCGACGGTGTCCAGGTCGATGGAATGGACCCGCTCGCCGTCTACAGCGTCACGAAGGCGGCCGTGGAGAAGGCACGCGACCCCGACACCGACCGCCCGCGCCCGACGCTGATCGAGGCGATCCAGTACCGGTTCGGCGCCCACACGACCGCCGACGACCCCACCGTCTACCGCGACAACGACGAGGTCGAACGCTGGAAGGCGAAGGACCCGATTCCGCGACTGGAGGCGTACCTCCGCTCCGAGGGCGTACTGGACGACGAGCGCGTCGAGGAGATCGGCTCGACGGTCGAGGAACGCGTGGCCGACGCCATCGACGCCGCCGAGTCCGAGGCGCGGCCGGAGCCGAGCGCGCTGTTCGAACACGCATACGCCGAGATTCCGCCCGAACTGCAGCGACAGTACGAGGAGTTCGCCGCCTTCCGCGAGACGCACGGCGACGCGGCGTTCTTGGAGGAATAAATGAGCGAGACACAGAACCTCACCCTAGTGCAGGCGGTTCGAGACGGATTGTACACCGAGATGCGAGAGGACGACGACGTCCTCGTGTTGGGCCAAGATGTCGGGAAGAACGGCGGCGTCTTCCGGGCGACAGAGGGCCTGTTCGACGAGTTCGGCGGCGACCGCGTCGTCGACACGCCCCTCGCGGAGTCGGGCATCGTCGGCGCCGCGGTCGGCATGGCGGCGATGGGGCTCAAACCGGTCCCCGAGATCCAGTTCTCCGGGTTCATGTACCCTGGATTCGACCAGATCGTCTCGCACATGGCCCGGTTCCGCGCCCGGAGCCGCGGGCGGTACACGCTCCCGATGACGCTCCGCGCGCCCTACGGCGGCGGGATCCGTGCGCCGGAACACCACTCCGAGTCGAAGGAGGCGTTCTACGCGCACGAGGCCGGCCTCAAGGTCGTTATCCCCTCGACGCCCTCGGACGCGAAGGGGCTGCTCGCGGCGTCGATCCGCGACCCCGACCCCGTGATCTTCCTCGAACCGAAGCTCATCTACCGGGCGTTCCGCGAGGCGGTGCCTGAGGGACCGCACACGGTTCCGATCGGGGAGGCCGCCACGCGCCGCGAGGGCGAGGACGTCGCGGTGTTCACCTACGGCGCGATGACGCGGCCGACGCTCGAAGCGGCCGAGAACCTCGCCGAGGAGGGGATCGAGTGCGAGGTCGTCGACCTCCGAACGATCTCCCCGCTCGACCGCGAGGCGATCGTCGAGGCGTTCGAGGCCACCGGTCGCGCGGTCGTCGTCCACGAGGCGCCCAAGACGGGTGGGCTCGCGGCGGAGATCACGGCGATCATCCAGGAGGAGGCGCTGCTGTATCAGGAGGCGCCCGTCACGCGCGTCACCGGGTTCGACGTGCCGTACCCGCTGTACGCGCTGGAGGACTACTACCTCCCGACGGCGGCCCGCATCGAGGAAGGTATCACGGAGGCGGTGGAGTTCTGACCATGCCCGTCAAGGAGTTCACATTGCCCGACGTGGGCGAAGGCGTCGCGGAGGGCGAACTGGTCACCTGGCTGGTCGCGCCCGGCGACCGCGTCGAGGAGGACCAGCCCGTCGCGGAGGTCGAGACGGACAAGGCGCTCGTCGAGGTCCCCTCGCGGTACGACGGGGTCGTCGAGGAGCTGTTCGCCGAGGAGGGCGAGATCGTCCCCGTCGGCGACGTGATCATCTCGTTCCGCGTCGACGAGGACGGCGAGGATGCCGATTCTGGAACGTCCGAGGAGCCCGCAGAGTCCGGAGAATCCGGCGAAGCAGACGCCGACTCGGACGGCGACACGGCGGCCGAGCCGGACGGCGAACCGGCCGACGAACCGGACGGCGACGTGCCGTCCGGTCGAACCTTCGCGCCACCATCGGTCCGCCGGCTCGCTCGTGAGCTCGGCATCGACATCGCCGCGCTCGACGGAAGCGGCCCGGGCGGCCGGATAAGCGAGGCCGACGTGCGGGCGCACGCCGAGGACGACGCCTCGGAGCCGCGTCCCGCTCCGGCCGATATCGGTTCGGGCGATCGGAAGTCCGCGGTCAGCAAACGCGACGCGTCCGGTGACGATGCCGACTCGTCCGCCGCCGCGACCATGCCCGACGCCGCTGAACCGGCGGCCGCCGTCGAGCCCGCCGGCCGAGAGACGACGCTCGCGACGCCGGCCACCCGAAAGCTCGCGCGCGACCTCAACGTCGACATCGACGACGTGCCGACCGACGAGACCCGGGACGGCGAGGCGTTCGTCGCGGACGAGGCGGTGCAGGCGTACGCGGACGCGCTGGAGGGAAGCGTCGACGCTGAGTCGGCACCCGCGGACACAGTCGCGGTCTCGGATTCGGGCGCGTCCGAGTCCGTCGACGAAACGGTCCCGTACCGCGGGGTTCGTCGCACGATCGGCAAACAGATGGAGCGGTCGAAGTACACCGCGCCGCACGTTTCCCACCACGACACCGCCGAGGTCGACGCCCTCGTCGAGGCGCGCGAGCGGCTGAAGCCCAAGGCCGAGGCGGCGGGTGTGAAACTCACCTACATGCCGTTCGTGATGAAGGCGATCGTGGCCGGGCTGAAAGAGTACCCGTACCTCAACAGCGAACTCCGCGAAGACGAGGAGGAGATCGTGTTGAAAGGCGAGTACAACCTCGGTATCGCCGTCGCCACCGACGCCGGACTGCTGGTCCCCGTCGTCGAGAACGTCGACGAGAAGGGGCTCTTCGAACTGGCCGCGGAGGTGCGCGACCTTGCGTCACGCGCCCGCGACCGAAAGCTCAAGCCCGCGGAGATGAAGGGGAGCACCTTCAGCATCACCAACTTCGGCGCGATCGGCGGGGAGTACGCCACGCCGATCATCAACTATCCCGAGACCGCGATCCTCGGGCTGGGGGCCATCGAGGAGCGGCCGGTCGTTCGCGACGGCGAGGTCGTCGCGGCGCCGACGCTCCCGCTGTCGCTGTCGATCGATCACCGCGTCATCGACGGCGCGGTCGCGGCCGAGTTCGCGAACACCGTCATGGAACACCTTGAACATCCGCTGCTACTGTTGACTCAATAATGGTCGTCGGAGACATCGCAACCGGAACGGAGGTACTGGTCATCGGCGCGGGGCCGGGCGGCTACGTCGCCGCCATCCGCGCCGCACAGAAGGGACTCGACACGACGCTCGTCGAGAAGGACGCCTACGGCGGCGCCTGTCTGAATCGCGGCTGCATCCCCTCGAAGGCGCTGATCACGGGGAGCGGGCTCGCTCACGAGGCCGGTAACGCCGAGTTCATGGGCGTCCACGCGGACCCCGCCGTCGACATGGGACAGATGATCGAGTGGAAAGACGGCGTCGTCGACCAGTTGACGGGCGGCGTCGAGAAGCTCTGTAAGGCCAACGGCGTCAACCTCGTCGAGGGGACCGCCTCCTTCGTCGACGACCGCACCGTCCGCGTCGCCCACGGCGGCGCGGGACAGGGCTCCGAGTCGATCGAGTTCGAGCACGCCATCGTCTCGACGGGCTCACAGCCGATCCAGATCCCCGGCTTCGAGTTCGCCGCGGACCACATCTGGAGCTCCGCGGACGCGCTCGACGCCGAGACGGTCCCGGACCGGCTCGGGATCGTCGGCGGCGGGTACATCGGAATGGAGCTGGCGACGACGTACGCCAAGCTCGGCGCCGAGGTGACCGTCGTGGAGATGCTCGACGACATCCTCGACCCCTACGAGGACGACGTGAAGCGGATCGTCCGCAAGCGCGCCGAGGAACTGGGCGTCGAATTCCACTTCGGCGAGGGCGCGAGCGGCTGGTCGGAGGGCGCCGACGGCGGCTACCTCCTGCAGACGGAGACCGAAGAAGGGGAGGAGTCGACGTACGGCGTCGACAAGATCCTCGTCGCTGTCGGACGCCAGCCGGTCACGGACGGGCTCGACGTGGAGAACGCCGGGATCGAGACGGATGACCGCGGATTCATCGAGACGGACGATCGGACGCGAACCGCTGTCGAGCACATCCACGCCGTCGGCGACGTGGCGGGCGACCCGATGCTCGCGCACGCCGCCTCGAAGGAGGGGATCGTCGCGGCCGAGGTGATCGCCGGCGAGCCCGCGGCGCTCGACCAGCAGGCGATTCCCGCGGCCGTCTTCACCGATCCTGAGATCGGGACGGTCGGGATGACGGAGAGCGAGGCCGACGACGCCGGCTTCGACCCCGTCGTCGGGCAGATGCCGTTCAACGCCTCCGGGCGTGCGATGACGACCGGTCACACCGACGGATTCGTCCGGCTCGTCGCCGACGAGGAGACCGGTTTCGTGCTCGGCGGGCAGATCGTCGGCCCCGAGGCCTCGGAGCTGATCGCGGAGGTCACGCTCGCGATCGAAATGGGCGCGACGATCGAAGACGTGGCGGCGACGGTCCACACGCACCCGACGCTCGCGGAAGCGGTGATGGAGGCCGCGGAGAACGCGCAGGGACAGGCGATCCACACACTGAACCGGTAGGATCGCGAAGACCGTTTTCGACGCTGCCTCAGGCGGACGCGTCGTAGCCCGCCTCGCTCACGGCGGCGACGAGCGCGTCCGCATCGGCGTCGCCCTCGACCGTCGCCGACGCGCGCTCGCGGTCCGCGGTCACGCTTATGACGCCCGCGACGCCTTCTAGCGCCTCTTTGACGCTCTGTTCGCAGTGTTCACACGACATCCCTTCCACGGTGATGGTCCGACTCATGACGCTGTACGATAGGGACGGGGACGCTTTGTCGCTTTCTGCTTCGCGATCGCGGCTTGAACACCAGCGCCGCTTTGGAATCCAAAGCGAATTCGCCGAACCATCTTATATCTCGGCGTCGTACCGCGGAGCATGCGCGATCTGGACGAAATAGACCTCGAAATTCTGTCGCTGTTGGCGGCGAACGCTCGCCGTCCCTTCAGCGAGATCGGCGAGCGCGTGGGGCTGTCAGGGCCGGCGGTCTCCGAGCGCGTCACGCGCTTGGAGGAGTCGGGCGTCATCGAGGGATTCACGCTCGACGTCGACCGGACGATGCTGCGGGCGGGGGTGCCCGTCATGATCGATGTCGAGTTCGCGGCCGCTGGCGCGGTGGCGACCGACGGCGTCGAATCGGTGGACGACGGCGTCGACCCGCTCGACGCGGCCCGCGAGCGCGCCCGCGACGCCGACGCGGTCGAGCACATCTTCGTCACCGCCGAGGGCGACCTCCGGGTGTACGCCCGCGTCGAGGGGCGCAACGTCCGCGAGTGGGTGCGGCGGCTGTTCGACGGCGTCGCGGTCGCCGACTACACCGTCACGCTGGTCGACGAGTTCGAGTGGACGCCGTCGATCGAAGGCGTGGAGTTCGCGCTGACCTGTGCGGAGTGTTCGAACACCGTCGACAGCGAGGGCGAGACGACCCGGATCGACGGCGAGGTGTACCACTTCTGTTGTCCGTCCTGTCTGTCGCGGTTTCGGGAGCGGTACCAGCGGCTGGAGGAGGGGGCGTGATCGGGCGTCTGGTCGTCGTTGTCGGCTCGACTCGCGACGGCTGGCGCTTGTAAATCGCCGTCGACGGCGCGGTAAGCGGTGCGGGCGTGCTCTCGCGATCGTTTATAAGCCATTGCCAGCAGATGGTGGGAATTCGTCTCGACGGCTCGATCGGGCGTTTATAAGCAAATTCGGCAGTTTCTCGACGCTCCCGTTGGCTGTTTATAAACGGATGTGCTGCGGGCGCTCGCGTCCAAAGCCTCGCACCGCTCCGCCGGAAGACGGTCCTGCTCGCTTACTCCGTTCGCTGCGCGGGCTGCGACTTCCGTGCTCCCGCTCGCGTTGCTCGCGGGGCCGCAGCCTCACGCCTCCCCAACCTCGCCGCTCGCGCCTTTATAAGGCGCTCGCGGCGTCCCTCGCGCGTGCTACTCGCGGGCCTACGGCCCGCTCGCAGGCACGCGCCATCGCTCCGCTTTTAAATGCTCCATCGTCGATCACTTTGGGATCGAAGGTTTCGGCCGGCTCGAAGCCGCGATCTCGAAGCGGAAAACCGCCTAAGTGTGGACCCCGTACGTACACCCATGCCAACGAGAACAGCCCATCTGGACGTCACGGGGATGTCCTGTGCCAACTGCTCGGCGACTATCGAGGACGCTCTCGGCGACCTCGACGGCGTGGCGTCGGTCAGCGCCAACTACGCTACCGACGAGGCGACCGTCGAGTACGACCCCGAGGCGGTGTCCCTCGGTGAGATATACGCGGCGATCGACGCGGCCGGCTACGGCGCGATCTCTGAGTCGATCTCCGTCGCGATCACGGACATGTCGTGTGCGAACTGCGCCGAGACCAACGCCGACGCGTTGGAGTCCACCCCCGGCGTGATCGAGGCGGACGTGAACTACGCGACCGACGAGGCGCAAGTGCGATACAACCCCGCGGACGCCTCGCGTTCCGACCTCTACGACGCGATCGAGGGCGCCGGCTACTCGCCGGTTCGAGAGCGTCGCGGCGGGGGTGACGGTGGTGACGGCGATAGCGAGGGCGCTGCCGGCGACACGAACCGGAGCGCCCGGGACGCCGCCCGCGAGGCCGAGATCACCAAACAGCTCCGCCTGACGCTGTTCGGGGCGTTCCTCTCAGCGCCCATGGTGCTGTTCATGGCCGACCACCTGCTTTTCGGCGGGCAAATCTTCCCCGAGACGCTGCTCGGCGTCGAACTCGGCTGGGTCCAGTTCCTGCTTGCGACGCCGGTACAGGTCGTCCTCGGCCGGCCGTTCTACCGGAACTCGTACAAGGCGCTCGTCGTGAACCGCCGTGCCAACATGGACGTGCTGATCGCGCTCGGCTCTACGACCGCGTACGCGTACTCCGTCGCGGTCCTCGTCGGGGCCGTCGCCGGTGGCGTCTACTTCGACACGGCCGCGCTCATCCTCGTGTTCATCACGCTCGGGAACTACCTCGAAGCCCGCTCGAAGGGACGGGCCGGCGAGGCGCTTCGGACCCTCCTGGAGATGGAGGCCGAGACGGCGACACTCGTCGACGCGGACGGCACGGAGCGCGAGGTCTCGCTTGACGAGGTCGAGACGGGCGACCGGATGAAGGTCCGCCCGGGCGAGAAGATCCCGACTGACGGCGTCGTCGTCGAGGGACAGTCCGCCGTCGACGAGTCGATGGTCACCGGCGAGTCGGTGCCCGTCGAGAAGGCGGCCGGCGACGAGGTCGTCGGCTCCACGATCAACGAGAACGGCGTCCTCGTCGTGGAGGCGACCAAGGTCGGCGAGGACACCGCGCTCCAGCAGATCGTCCGGACGGTCAAGGAGGCGCAGTCCCGCCAGCCCGACATCCAGAACGTCGCCGACCGGATCTCGGCGTACTTCGTCCCGGCCGTCATCGCCAACGCGCTGTTGTGGGGGACCGTCTGGTTCCTCTTTCCCGAAGCGCTCGCCGGGTTCGTCGACTGGCTCCCGCTGTGGGGCGCGGTCGCGGGCGGTCCCGCCGTCGCCGGCGGCACCGTCTCCGTCTTCGAGTTCGCGATCATCGTCTTCGCCTCCTCGGTGCTCATCGCCTGCCCCTGCGCGCTCGGGCTCGCGACTCCCGCCGCGACGCTGGTG